>Ga0180121_10000001_pt1 | contig 99879 bp, 85 predicted proteins | sample AntDrymUQ5402106_2_FD_129676 | JGI IMG/M metagenome (GOLD analysis project Ga0180121, IMG submission 129676) | Polar desert sand microbial communities from Dry Valleys, Antarctica - metaG UQ540 (21.06) (version 2) (version 2) | ecosystem: Environmental > Terrestrial > Soil > Desert | place...
CGGCGCTCGACGATGTGCAGCTGGCCGCGGAGGTGCGGCGGACGGTGCCGCTGTCGCTGCGGCTGACCCGTCTCGGAGGCGAGCCGATTGTTCCGGCGTTGGTGAGAGCACTGCGTAAAGCGTTGTAAAGAGTCTAGGGTCAATGGTCCAGGGTCTACGATGTGACCCCAGATCTACATTCGGCAGACTCTAGACTCTAGACTCTAGACTCTAGACTCCAGACTCTAGACTCTAGACTCTAGACTCTCGACTTCCCTACAACCGGAGTACCAATGGGTCGTTCTACACTGTTCTCGTTCGCGCTGCTGGCCGTCCTCCTGTCGGGGTGCGATCGCTCGCGCGATCTCTTCTCCGCCCATGCCGACGTGGCAGCGGAGGCCGGGAGCCAGAAGCTCTCATCCGAGCGGCTGGCTCAGATCCTGAGCACCGGCAAGGGTATCAAGCCTAGCCACGAGACCGCGACCTTCGTCTCGAATATCTGGGTCGATTACGCCCTCTTCGCTCAGGCTGCCGCCAACAACAAGCTGCCCGTGGACTCGGCCGGCGTTGCCCAGGTGGTCTGGCCCGAGCTGGCGGAGCTGCGAGGCAGCCACTGGCACGATACCCTGATGGCCCGCCGGTCCAGCTTCTCTCCCGGTGCCGCGGACAGCGTCTACAACGCCGACAAGGTTCGCCTGCTGCAGCACATCCTGTTTCGGGTCGAGCCCAATGCGGTACCCGAGGTCAGAAATGCCGCGCGGCGCAAGGCCAGCAGCGCTCTGGCCCGGGTCAAGAGCGGCTCCGACTTTGGAAAGCTGGCCGCGCAAATCTCGGAGGATCCCGGCAGCAAGGCAGACCGGGGCTTCCTGCCTGCGAGCCCCAAGGGAAAGTTCGTCACTGCCTTTGACAGCGCCGGCTGGACTCTGGCGCCGGGTGCCGTCAGCGGCGTGGTGGAAACGCCGTTCGGCTACCACATCATCAAGCGGCCGACCCAGGATGCTGCCCGCGACCGGATGACGGCCTTCCTGGCGCAAAGCGCGGGAGTTCGGCTGGATTCGATCTACATGGACAGTCTGGCCCAGAGCCAGCAGATCAAGGTCGCCCGTGGCGCTGCCGCCGCCATGCGCAACGCCGGCCAGGATCCCGATGCCGCGCGGAAATCCAAGAAAACTCTGGTCAGCTTCAAGGGCGGTGAGCTCACGGTGGGGGAGTTCATGCGCTGGGTGCAGGCGCTGCCCCCGCAGTACATCTCGCAGCTCAAGCAGGCTGACGACAGCATGCTCACCCAGTTCGCCAAAATCCTGACCCAGAACGTGCTGTTGCTCCGCCAGGCCGACTCCGCCGGCATCAACGTCACCCCCGAAGAGTGGCAGGGGCTCCAGGCGAGATATCGCACCCAGCTGGACACCCTCCGCGCCGAGATGGGCCTCGACGATGCCGGCATGGCCGACTCGACTGTAAAAGGCAGCGACCGAAGCAAGGTGGCGGAGATGAAGCTGGAGCAGTACTTCGACGGGTTGATCGGCGGAAAAACCCGCCTCCGGCCGATTCCCTCGGCGCTGGCGACGGTCCTGCGGGAGCGCTCCAACTACCGGCTGCACGATGGCGGGCTGAATCGCGCGGTCGAACTGGCGGATGCCTCCGTCAAAAAGGCCGACTCGGCAAAAGCCGGAACCGGCGCCCTCCAGCCCGCTCCGGGCCCGGCGCCGATTCCCGGAGTCAGTCCGGGAGCGGGGCAGGCTGCTCCGGCACCGCAAGGCAGACCGGCACCTCGCCCCCCCACACCCCCAAGGGACACGGCCGCTCCCAGGGACACGACAACGCCGGGGACGGGGAACTGACGATGGGCGCACGCCGGAACGGCGCCGCGCTCGCGGTCGCACTCGTCGCTGCCGGGTTCCTCGTCTGCCCCAGCCTCGCCGCGCAGGACAGCACGTCGATCGCCGCCGACAGCAGCAGGAGCACCGGCGACACGACGGTGTCGCCGGAGGTGGCTCGGGCCCCCGCATCAGACACGTCGTTCATGGTGGACCGCGTGCTCGCCGTGGTAGGCAACCGGCCGGTGCTGGCCTCGCAGGTGGAGGAGGAAGTCTTCTCGCGAGAGTCGCAGGGCGCCAAGCTGCCCACCGATCCAGAGGGGGTCAAGGCGGTCCGGCAGCAGATCGTCTCGTCGATCATCGACGAAGAGCTGCTGGTCCAGCAGGCTCAGCGCGATACCTCCATCCAGATCACCGATGAAGAGATCGCGAGCGGGGTCGAGGAGCAGGTGCGGAAGGTGCGCGGCAACTTCACCTCCGAAGTGGATTACCGGGCCGAGCTGCAGAAGGCCGGTTTCCAGACGCCGGAGGAGTATCGTCGGTGGCTGAGCGATCAGCAGCGTCGGGCTGCCTTTCAGAACCGGCTGATCGAGAAGCTCCGCGCCGATTGCATTCTTAATCCGACGGCGACCACCGAGAAGGAGATGAAGCAGTTCTTCGACACGCAGCGGGCCAGCCTGGGCAAGCGCCCGGCCACACTCTCCTTCCGCCAGGTGGTGGTCTCCCCCAAGCCGTCCCCGCCGGCCAAGGCTCGCACCAGGGCTCAGGCCGACTCCATCGTGCTGGAGCTGCGCCGCGGCGCGGACTTCGCTACTGCCGCGCGCCGGTTCTCGCAGGACCCCGGCTCCAAGGAGCAGGGCGGGTCGCTCAACTGGTTCCGGCGCGGGGTGATGGTGCCCGAGTTCGAGCGGGTGGCGTTCGGGTTGAAGCCTGGGATCGTGTCCGATCCGGTCGAGTCTCCCTTCGGCTATCACATCATCCAGGTGGAGCGGGTTCAGCCGGCCGAAGTGCAAGCCCGCCACATTTTGCTGGTGCCCCACATCGATTCGGTGCACGTGGACAGCGCCCGCGCCATCGCGGCGGCGGTCCGGAACGCCCTGGTGGGCGGCGCCTCCTTCGACTCATTACAGCGCAGAAATCACGATCCCTCCGCCGAGCGCGAGGCGGACAACGTGCCGCTCACCAAGCTGCCGGAGAACTACGCCACGATTATCGGGACCGCGGATTCCGGAACGGTGGTTCCGGTGTTCACTCTTCCCGCCGGTGCGCGTGAGCAGTTTGTGGTGCTTCAGGTAACCGGGCGCCGGCCGGAGGGAGACGTCAAATACGACGACGTGCGTGACCGGATCCGGGATCAGCTGGGCCAGCAGCTCGCCATCCGTCGCTACATCGACCGGCTCCGAAAGGCGACCTACGTCGAGATCAGGTCCTGACGGGAGGCCCCGGCTGGCGGTAACGCTGGGAGATCCTCGCGGGATCGGCCCCGAGATCACGGCCGCCGCGCTGGCTGAACCGCTGGAAGCCGAGATCACGCTGGTGGGCGCCGACGACCAGATCGCCGCCGTTCCCGCGCAGCGGAGAATCGCCGTTGGATCGTGGGGAATGGGCAGTGGCGGCTCGGACCCGGACCGTAATCGCGTCATCCGTGCCGGTCGCATCGCCGGCCACGCGGTCGAAGCAGCCGTCAGGCTGGCGCTCAGTGGCGAGGTGGACGCCATCGTCACCGCGCCGGCCCACAAACACGCACTGCACCTCGCGGGCTTTCCCTACCCCGGGCACACCGAGTGGCTTGCCCACCTGGCCGGCGACGTCGACGTCGCCATGATGCTGGCCGCCGAATCGGTGGCCGGCGACCCTGACAGCCATCCGCTCCGAGTGGTGCTGGTTACCACCCACGTGCCCTTCCGGGATGTCCCCGCACTGCTGACCACCGAGCGCGTGGTGCGCACCGGCAGAACGGTGACTCACGCACTGCGCGGTTGGTGGGGAATCCAGCGGCCTCGGCTGGCGGTGTGTGCCGTCAATCCGCACGCCGGCGAGTCGGGCCTCTTCGGTGACGAAGAAGAGCGGATACTAGGGCCCGCCGCCGCCGAGCTTGGGGCCGCGGGTCCGCTACCGGCGGATAGCGTGTTCGTCCGGGCTATGCGGGGGGAGTTCGACGCGGTGCTTGCGCCCTATCACGACGTGGGGATGACGGCCATCAAGGTGGCGGCGTTTGGCCGAGCGGTGAACGTCACACTGGGGCTGCCGTTTCCCCGGACATCGCCCGACCATGGAACCGCGCTGGACATTGCGGGAACGGGCAAGGCCGACGCTTCCAGTATGCGGGCGGCGATTGAATTAGCAGTCAGACTTGCGGGGAAGGCAACCAGCGCGAAACGTTAAAGGTCCGCCACTACTTCACCCGAATGGTCCTTCGTGACCTTCGTGTCCTTCGTGCCTTCGTGGTGAAGTAGTGCCATAGCCCGGCGGGACCACCTACGCTAAGCCTCCTAGGCCACGCCCCGGTCATGAAACCCTCTCCAGCCGATCCATCAAATCCAGATACGCATCCAGCTTCAGCTTCTGACTCGCCCGATTGGCCACCAGCACCGCGCTGCACTGCAGGATCGTCCCCCGCTCGATCAGCCCGTTCGCCTTCAACGTGTTGCCGGTGTCGACCAGATCCACAATCCAGTGCGACAGGTTGAGCAGCGGCGCCACTTCCACCGAGCCCCCCACCTCGATGATATCCACCGGCCGGCCCGCAGCGGCGAAATAGGCCTGGGCGAGGCGGGGATACTTGGTGGCGACTCGTGCGGTCACGCCGCCCGGCAGCGCCGGGTAAGGCACGTCGGCCGGGGCCGCGACCACCAGTCGGCAGAACCCGAACTGGAGCTCCAGCGGCTCCAGCACATCGGCGTTGGTTTCGCGCAGGACGTCAGTGCCGGTAACCCCGAGGTCAGCGGCGCCCGATTCGACGTAGACCGGCACGTCGCCCGGCTTGACCACGAGAAAATCGATCGCCGGATCGCTCGAAGGGATGAGAAGCTTGCGTCCGGAATCGGCGGCGAGGGCGGCGCCGGCTTGCCGGAAGCGGGCTACCGCAGGCTCGAACAGGCGTCCCTTGGCCAGGGCGATACGCAGGCGGCTCAGACAGCCACCTCCGCAATCGTGTCGAGGTCGAGGGCCACACCGACCGCCGGCATAGGACGGCCGAACCGGGCCATCAGGTCATCGTAGCGGCCGCCGGCCCCGGCCGCTCGCCCGGCCCCGGCGATGTAGAGCTCGAAGTGAATGCCGGTGTAGTAGTCCAGGCCCCGCACCTCGCCCAGATCGTAGACCAGGTGCGCGCGTTCCTCCCTGGTCAGCGCGGCGTCGAGCGCCAGCAGGTGATCGAGCCCGGCGCGTGAAGCCTGAGGAGCGGTACGAACCGCCTCAACCAGCGCGTCCCGGCGCCCAATCACGAATGGCAGCGTCATCAGCGCGCGTGCGTCTCCCGACAAGCTCGTGAGCGCGGCGCTCAGACTGCCGCGGTCTTTGCGATCGATCCACCGCCTGACGTCGGCGCGGAGGGGCTCCTCCACCGCCTCCAGTCCGGCGGCGAGCACGCCCACGTGACCCAGATTTACCTGAAAGTCCTTGAGCCCGGCTTGGGAGAGCAGGGTCAAGGTCAGGCGGACCACCTCGATGTCGGCGGCCAGATCTCCCTGGCCGAGCAGTTCGGCGCCGACCTGGAGCATTTCCCGCGGCCGGCCACCCCGCTCCGGATCCTGGCGAAACACCTTGCCCGAGTAACACAGCCGCAGCGCCCGCCCGGCATCCGAGAACGTCGTGGCGGCTACCCGCGCAAGGCTGGCGGTGAAATCGTAGCGGAGCGCCAGAATGCGCCCATCACGGTCGGGAAAGCGCACCAGTCGTTCGGCGACGCCAGCGCCACCGGCCCGGATAAAGGTGTCCTCGTACTCGAAGGTAGGTGGGATCAGCTCTTCGTAGCCGGCGTCCTCGAGCGCCCCCATCGTGGCGCGCTGAAGCGTGCGGCGGCGGCGCACCGCCTCACCCGTCAGGTCGAGCGCGCCGGGAGGGATCGCGGCGATGGAGGTGGGGAACATCAGACGCGGGTCAGGCCGGCTTGGAGACCGGCGCCTCTTCCGGCTTGGGGCCGTGGAGGCGGACCGTCTTCACCCTGCGCCCTTCCATTTCGACTATCTCGAAGGTGAAGAGACCGACGCTCACCCGGTCCCCCGCACGGGGGAGACGGCCCAGCAGGCCAAAGATGTAGCCGCCGATGGTGGTGTAGTCGGTATCGTCGAGGCTGGCGCCGAATTCGGCGTTGAATTCGGAGATCGTCATCGAACCATCCAGCCGCGGAGCGCCATCGGGGGCGTCCACCCGAGCCTGGGGGTCATACTCATCGTAAATCGGTCCCACGATCTCTTCCAGCAGATCTTCCATCGTCACCAGGCCCGCGGTGCCGCCGTATTCGTCGAGCACGATGGCGAGGTGGGTTTTGAGCCGCTTCATGTCCGCCAGCACGTCTTCCACTTCCCGGGTCCCCGGCACGAAGAGCGGCGGGCGCATGATGATGCGTATCGTCTGACCCGGCCGGGCCCGGAGCGCCGCCAGGATATCCTTGGCGTGCACCACGCCGATGATCTCGTCGAGCGATTCGGTGTAGACCGGGTAGCGCGACCTCCCGTGGATCGCCACCTGGTCCGCCGCCTCTTCCACTTTGAGATCGGCGTTGAGGGCGGCAATCTGGGTGCGCGGCGTCATCACATCCTGCGCCGTCTTCTCGCTGAACTCAAACACCCCTTCGAGCAGCCTGGCGTCCTGGTCGCCCAGGCTTCCACCCTCGGTACTTTGCTCCACCAGCATCCTGATCTCTTCCGGGGAGTGGAGCCGCTCAGTCTCGCCCGGCGGGTCGATCCCCACGAGAGCTAATAGTCGGTTCGCGGTACCGTTCAGAACCGCGATCGGCCCCGCCATGATCCAAGCAAACCCCATCAGCGGGGCGGCCAGCCAGGCACTGACGACTTCGGGATAGAGCAGGGAGATCGCCTTGGGGACCAGCTCGCCCAAAATGATGTGCAGGACGGTGATGATCATAAAGGCGATGGCGGAGGCTACCCCATGGGTCGCGATGGTGGCGACCGAGGCCGGGAGCCAGCTGAACCCGTTCTCAATCAGCCCCGCCAGCGCCGGCTCACCGATCCAGCCCAGGCCCAGGGAGGCCAGGGTGATCCCTAGCTGGGTTGCCGAGATGTAGCGGTCGAGCGATTGTACCGCGCGGCGCGCCAGCCTAGCTTTGCGATCGCCTCCCTGTGCCATCTCGTCCAGACGAGTCTTCCTGGCCCCGACCAGGGCAAACTCGGCCGCCACGAAAAAGGCATTCGCCAGGACCAGGACCACGACGGCCACGAGGCCCAGCACGATCGGAGGCGATTCTGGGGGTTCCATACGGTCAAAGTTTAGTAGCCAAGCGCCTCCCCAGCGAGGGCGACGCCTGATCCGCCGCCTCGCTGTCCCTCCCCTGGAGGGTTTAGAGCCGTTCCTCCCCCGGATCGCCGGCGCCGATGCCGAAACCCGCCGGATTGTGGGCGCCATTGTGGATGATGTGGCGACCCGGGGAGACCAGGCGGTTCGCGAATACACCCGCCAGTTCGATGGTGTGGACCTGGAACCGGACGCCTGGGAGCTCGAATCGGGTGCCTGGCAAAGCGCGCTGGGCCGGATCGCGGTTCCGCTGCGCGAAGCCCTGGCGGTCTCGGTGCGGCGGGTAACCGAGTACCACCAGCGGCAGCGGGAGACCGGCTACCACCTGGCCGAGGACGACGGCAGCCTCATTGGGATGAAGGTGGCGCCGCTGGACCGGGTTGGCCTGTACGTGCCGGGTGGGAAGGCCTCCTATCCCTCGACGGTGGTGATGAATGCGGTGCCGGCCCTGGTGGCCGGGGTGCAGGAGATCATCGCCGTGGTTCCGCCCCAGGGCGTCACCGATGTGGTCCTGGCCGCCTGCGCGCTTTCGGGAGTCACCCGGGTTTTCCGTATCGGAGGTGCCCAAGCCATCGCCGCTCTGGCGTATGGCACTAGGACCATCCCCCGGGTGGACAAGATCGTGGGTCCCGGAAGCCGATGGGTAGCTGAAGCCAAGCGCCAGGTCGTCGGCCGAGTGGGAATAGACATGATTGCCGGTCCCACCGAAGTCCTGATCATCGCCGACTCCACCGCCCGCCCGGAGCGGGTGGCGGCCGACATGATTGCCCAGGCTGAGCACGACGAAGACGCCATCAGCTGGTGCGTCTCCACCGATCCTGATCTCGTCGAGGCGCTGCCGGCCGCGCTCGAATCGGCGCTGCTCCGGGCGCCCCGGGCCAACATCGCCCGCGCGGCACTCGAGCGAAACGGGCTCATCATTCTCGCGGGATCCATGCGAGATGCGATCGAAGTGGCCAACCGGCGCGCCCCTGAGCACCTCCAGATCGTGGCCGAGGGCGCTGAGCGGATCGCCAGCTCCATCAGGAACGCGGGCGCCATCTTTCTGGGAGACGATACCCCCGAGCCCGTGGGCGACTACATCGCCGGTCCGAGCCACGTCCTGCCCACCTCCGGCACCGCGCGCTACGGCTCACCCCTCGGCGTTTACGACTTCGTCAAGCGAACCAGTGTGATCCGCTACGCCCCGGCGCGCCTGGTCGCCGATGCCGACGCCATCATCGCCCTGGCCGAGGCCGAGGGGCTGATGGGGCATGCCGAAGCGGTGCGGATAAGGGTGAGGGATAAGCGGGACGGCGGGACGAAATAGGCGGGGCAGCGGGACAGCGGGACAGATAGATTTAGGACATGTCCAGGTCCAACGTCTCATCCACCACTCTGCGGGCTGACTGCACTTCGCTGGCAGCGAACCGTCCCGCTGCCCCGCTGCCCCGCCTTTTCCTCGTTCTCGCCCTGACGCTCTCCTTCATGGTCGTCGAGGCGGTGGGCGGCTGGCTCAGCGGCTCCCTCGCCCTGCTGGCCGATGCCGGGCACATGCTCACCGACGCCGGCGCGCTCGGTTTGACGCTGCTCAGCGCCTGGATTGCCCTCCGGCCAGCCAGCCAGAGCAAGACCTATGGCTACCAGCGCTGGGAGATCCTCGCCGCGCTCGTCAACGGTGCCGCCCTGTTCGGCATTGCGGGCTGGGTCGTAGTCGAGGCCGTCCAGCGGATTCAGCGGCCGCAGTCGATCGACACCGGGCTGTTCCTGGCCGTTGCGGCGGCGGGATTGGTGGTCAATCTGATCAGCCTCTTCATTCTCCATGGCATCAAGGACGGGAACCTCAACACCCGCGGCGCCTATCTCCACGTACTAGGCGACGCGCTGGGCTCCGTCGGCGCCCTCGCCGCGGCGGCGATCATTGCCACCACCGGCTGGGCCCTGGCCGATCCGATCATCTCCATAGCGCTGTCCCTGCTGATTCTCATTGGAGCCTGGCGGCTGCTGCGGGAAAGCACCGACATCCTGCTGGAGAGCGTGCCGCGGCATGTCTCGATGGTGGACGTCCAGAACTGCATGCTGGCGGTCCCCGGGGTCACCGCGGTGCACGACCTCCACGTCTGGGCCGTCAGCAGCGGGATGGTAGCCATGAGCGGCCACGCCATCGTGCCCGACCTGCGCCATCACCCCGAGGTGCTGGAGCGCATCCGCGACGAGATGCGCCGGCTCGGTATCGGGCACGTCACCATTCAGCTCGAGGTCCAGCACGAGTGCGAGGAGCCGCGGCCGGTCGCGAGTTCGGCGACCACGCATCATGCCCATGCGGGGCATCGGCATTAGCCCAGTTGTCGCAGTAATTCCAGCCAGCCAGTCCGACCCAACCCCCCACCTCGCCCCTTGCGCTCAGCCTTCGGGGCTCAGCCCAGTTCCGCCGTCCGCTCCCACCCTACGCGTGAGTCGGAAGGGTTCACTGCTCCGGCGCTGCGATGGGAGGGGCTGGGTCGTTTACTCTCTTGCGGCATCAGACGGCCTAGTCTATATATGCGCCGCGGAGGCCCGGGCGTCCGGGCCTCGATCGTTCGGGCCATTGTGCAGGAAGTGCGGATTGATTCGTAATTTGGCGATTATCGCCCATGTCGATCACGGGAAAACCACGCTGGTTGATCAGATGCTCCGGCAGGCCGGCGCCTTCCGGGCCAACCAGCAAGTGGAAGAGCGGGTGATGGATTCCAACCCGCTCGAGCGGGAGCGGGGCATCACCATCCTGGCGAAGAACACGGCCGTGAACTGGCACGGGGTCAAGATTAACATCGTGGACACCCCGGGCCACTCCGACTTCGGGGGTGAGGTCGAGCGGATCCTCCGGATGGTGGACGGCGTGTTGATCCTGGTGGACGCCGCCGAAGGCCCGATGCCGCAGACGCGGTTCGTCACCCGGAAGGCCCTGGCTCTTGGTCTCCGTCCCATCGTCGCCATCAACAAGATCGACCGCTCGGACGCCGAGCCGCTCCGGGTCCACGACGAGGTCCTGGGTCTGTTCATCGACCTCGAGGCGACGCACGACCAGCTGGACGCGCCGTTTCTCTACACCTCCAGCCGGGCCGGCACCGCCACCACCGAGCTGGAAAAGCCCGGTACCGACCTCATCCCCCTGTTCCAAACGATTGTGGATTATGTGCCGGAGCCCAAGGGAGATCCCGAGGCGCCGTTCCAGATGCTGGTGTCCACCCTCGACTTCTCCAGCTTCATCGGCCGGATCGCCATCGGACGGATCGAGCGTGGCCGGGTGCGGGTGGGGGATCAGGTCGCCCTGCTGCCGCTGGGCGAGCCGGGCCTGATGAGCGACGAGGGGTTCGAGCGGAACAGAGTCACCCGGCTCTATACCTTCGACGGCCTCCACCGGGTCGAGGTGGAGGAGGCCGAGGCGGGAGACATCGTTGCCCTCTCCGGCTTCGAGACCATCGAGATCGGCAAGACCTTCACCTCGGTGGACCATCCCGAGCGGATGGAGGGAATCGCGGTGGAAGAACCCACCATCTCGGTGGACTTCATCGTGAACAACGGTCCGTTCGCCGGCCGGGAAGGGAAGTACGTTACCAGCCGGCAGTTGCGGGACCGCCTCTTCCGGGAACTTGAACGCAACGTCGCCCTCAGGGTGGAGGAGACCGACAGCCCTGACACCCACGCCGTCTCCGGCCGGGGAGAGCTCCATCTCGGCATCCTGATGGAGACGATGCGGCGCGAGGGTTTCGAGTTCCAGGTGTCCCGGCCGCGGGTTATCACCAAGCTGGGACCCGACGGAGAGCGGCTGGAGCCGTACGAAGAGCTGATGATCGATGTGCCAGAGGCGCACATGGGCGTCGTCATGGAGAAGCTGGGGCCGCGCCGGACCGAGATGATTGAGATGAAGAACCCCGGCCAGGGTATGGTCCGCATGAGCTTCCGGATTCCGGCCCGGGGGCTCTTCGGCTACCGCTCCGAATTCCTCACCGACACGCGGGGCACGGGCATCATGCACCACCGCTTCCTGGACTACGGCCCGTGGGCGGGTCCGCTGGCGGGACGGAAGCGCGGCGTGCTCATCGCCGACCGGGAGGGGTCAGTGGTGGCGTTCGCCCTGGGCAATCTGCAGGAGCGAGCCCAGATGTTCATCGAGCCGGGCGACATGGTCTACGAAGGCCTGATCGCGGGCGAGAACTCCCGCCCGGGCGATCTGGATGTGAACGTGACCAAGGAAAAGAAGCTCAGCAACATGCGGACGACGGCCACAGACGATAATGTCATTCTCGAGCCGCCCCGCGAGATCACCCTCGAGTACGCCCTCGAGTACATCGAGGAAGACGAGCTCATCGAGGTGACGCCGAAGACTATCCGGCTCCGCAAGCGGGTCCTCCCGGCAAACGACCGTAAGAAAGCCGCTCGGGCCGCCCGGGTGGCGGACGCCTCGTAGGGCGCGCGGCTTGCGCCCCTGCACACTCTGATGGCGGAGGACATCATGTTGGCCTGGGAGACGTCGGGAGAAGGCCCGGAGCTGCGTCGCAAGTTCGACGAAGATGAAGACGAGTTCGAGGACGACGGGTTCACCTTCGACGACGATGACGACGAGGACGAGGACCTGGACGACGAGGAAGATCTCGATGAGGACGATCTCGACGACGACGAGCTCGAGGAGCTCGAGGATTTCGACGAAGATGAGGAGATGCGCTGAACCGCGCGCACTCTTTGTCTTGCGTCCGGCCGGGCGGAGCGGCTATTCTCCGCTCCCGTCAGAGGGGCCTGTAGCTCAGGTGGTTAGAGCGCACGCCTGATAAGCGTGAGGTCGGTAGTTCAACTCTACCCAGGCCCATATTGGATGTAGATGCCCCGTCAGAGCCTACGGCTCGGCGGGGCTTCTGGTAACACCCAGGCGTGAGGGCGGTATCAACCGTGGTGGCGTGACGATCGGCAGGTCTTTGTGCAGTGCGTTGAGGGGCAACCCAAACTGGGTTATTCGGTAAGCCCGGGCAGAGGGGCATAGGCCTACCCTCGACACCGCGCCCGCAACTTCGGCCCACTTTTTTGTCTAACATATCCGACACAACTAAGGATGACATAAGAGGCACAAACGTGCGGCCTATAGTTTCGGCGGGCAGGGCGCCGTTCCAAAGCTGCAGAACACACAGCAGTCACCAGCCTTCGGCCGAGCTACGGTCCCGCACGCCGCGCACTCCCAGAAATAGACGCAGGCATCCCGTGGCATAGACTCCTCAGCCTGGTGTCCGCACGTAGGGCAAGTAATTGTCGTCGTTTCTGTCACTCTTGCCCCCGCCACATTTATGCTCGCTGCCCGATCCCGAGTCGCTGGAGTGTCTTAACGTTTACCGCACCTTGCTGGCAGCAGTCCGCCAGTTGCCCATTCACAACTACAGCGGGCACGCGCTTTATACCGTACTGCCGAGCTTTCGCCTGGGCAGGCTTGGTCTTCATGTCGTGGACTTGCAGGTCGCAGCTTTCGCAGATGACACCACGAACTGTCTCTAATGCCTCGTCGCAAACCGAACAACCTGCTGTGAAGACTTCCACTGTACGCTTTGCCATTTGTTGCCTCCTTATTGAGTACCATCAGTAGTTGTGACGTTCGTTGCGACACTCGCACAACAGCTAGCCGCTCGGCGCTCAAGCCAGAGATTCCAAACAGACCCGGCGAGGGTGATCGCAGCCCCTGCGAGGAGGATCCTCGTCGACGGCATTCCGGACCGAGCCGTCAGGAGCACGCCGGAGCCGACTACCACGGCCGCGAGTGGCCCAAGGTGGCGGTGCCTCCGAGTCGACCAGGCGACACTCGCCAGCCCCAGCGCCAAGAGACCCCCCGTCACAAGCGTCAGGCCGGAGTCGGTCGCGACGAACCCAACGCCAAGAGAGGCCAGCACGCCGGAATAGGCACTCACGCAGGCTGCACAGGTGAACTTTGACAGCACTGCCAGGCCTAGACCCGGGACCAGAGCCGTTAACCGGACCGAGCGTTCAGTTAGGTGCATGGACCTACTCCTTTGCTGCAATCACCATGTCGGCCGAGTCATCCAACGCTTCGATGATGGGACAGGTTGGGGCACCACCCTCACAGTCGCACGCCGCAACAAGTCCACCCAGCGCCTTCCGCATAGCCGTTAATTGCCGTATTCGGCGTACGATGTCATCGACCTTGGCGGCGGCGACCGCCCGTACTTGGGGGCCGCGTCGCGGGCTCTCTCGTAATTCGATCAGGTCCTTAATCTCTCGGAGCGTGAATCCAAGCTCCTGCGCCCGCTTGATGAACCGAACGAGCCTAACAGTCTCGACATCGTATGAACGGTAGCCTGAACTGCCCCGCTGAGGTTCCGGCAACAGGCCTCGGCGTTCATAGTACCGTAGGGTCTGGATGTTGACGCCTGCGTCCGCGGCAACCTTTCCAATCCGCATCATCTGGACACCTCTTTCACGCGCTTCACAAACATGGAGCCTATACCAAGGTATAGAGTCAAGTCCGCTGGTGAGTTTCCAATTTGAGATTTTCACGAGGAGTACATGAGCAAGCATGGCCCGCCTTTGCCGCCTGGGTGCTAGGTCATGCACTCCGTTAGCTCTCCAGCGCTGCCTAACGGTCGGAACCTTGGGGAGGTCGGCAACGTTACAGTTTCAGTCGCAAGGGGTCGATCCTTGTTCACAACCCACAAGGGAGTTAGCGTTCGATCATGAAGGCTGTCCTTGCCGCATTCCTCCTGCTCGTCCAGTTGCAGCCCCTCGCGGGGACTGCGCTTTGTCTGGGCTTCTCAGACCGGGCTAGCCAGACGGAGTGTGAGATGCCGGAGCACGGGGCGGTGCCTGACAGCGCCCTAGCCCAATCCGAATCAGCTTTACCGACCTGCGCACTAGCCTCCGTGTGTTCCCCAAGCCCGCTTGCGGTGCCCAGTCTAACAGAGGACGCTGTGACCACCACGGCGCTCCTTCCAGAAGTGGCGATCACCCGCACAACCGCTCTAGTAAGCATCTTTTCCGCCCCTCCGTTCCACCCTCCCAAAGCCTAAGCTCAGCTTTCGTCTCATGACGGGCCGGCGCAATGCGCCGGCCCGGTGACGAACCATGCTCGTGCACATACCGTGGCAGTCGGAGTTTGTTCCGACTGAGACGCGGTGAGGCAACGTATCTCTAATCGTTTGGGAGAACCCCTATGCGCATCCTTTTTCTCTGCGCAGCAACCGTAGCTGCGCTCGTACTCCATCCGCCGTCGACTAGGGCTCAGACCAACTCAATGGTCTCAGAGTCGCGTCCCAAGCCGGCCTATGTAGTCATCGATCAACTCATCGCCCAGGGGGCAGTGTTTTACACCTCGGATCAGGCGCTTCGCTTGGCGCTTGACGTGCTCACGCAGGATCAGCCTGTCCTGGCCACCCGTCTCCTGCATGCTCCGGGGCCTCCGAAGAACCAAGCTGACACCAAACCGGGATGTGGCACCCATGGCTGAACATTGGGGGACTCCCGCTCACGCGGGAGTTCGTATGTTCACAATCAGGAGGAGTAAGAGGGCACCTATGCGGCTCCATCTCATCGCGTTGCTAGCGATCCTTTCGGCCACGCTCCTTTCCGTTCGACTTTGGGCGCAGGAGCGCCTCGTTAACGATACCCTCCTGGCACGCCTCACGGCCCAAGCTATCACGGCGAACCCCTCACTGGACGCCACCCACGCGATGGCTCGTGCCGCGAACGCCCGAGTGCGCCCCGCGGGAGCACTGGCCGATCCAACGCTCTCCGTGGGTGTCATGAACCTGACCCTGCCAGGGTTTGCCTTCCGGGAGAGCGACTTTACCGAAGTGGATTTTGAGCTTTCTCAAGAGTTCCCCTGGCCTGGCAGCCTCGGCGCGAGAACTCAGGTGGCTCGAGCGGAGGCTCAGCGAGCCGACGCGAAAGTCGCCACCCGTCGCCGTGAGATCGTGGTGCGAACCGCGGAGCTGTACTACCGGCTCCGTTATGTCGTAACGGCCCGAGCGACCCTGCACCGTCAGCGAAGGCTGCTCGCCACGGCAGTGGAGATCGCCACCGCCCGATACGCAAGCACCTCCGCGCCACAGAGTGATCCTCTTCAAGCGCGGGTGGCCGTATCCAGGCTCGACGCCGAAGATGCCGACCTGGCCGAGCAGCAGGCCGAGGTCGGAGCCGAGTTAAAGGCACTCCGCAACGTCAGGGGTTCAGAGCGCCTCACCATCGAGCTCATCAGGCCTGAGAGCATTGCCCCCCCGCACGAGGCGCAACGTGATACTTCTCTCATGGCGGACTCACTTCCGGAACACCCTCGCCTGATCGCGCGCCGGGCGGCAGTCGAGGCTGCCGAGCGAACGATCCGCGTGGAACAGCTGGGAGCGCGCCCTGACTTCAACATCACCACCCGCTATGGCGCCCGGCCACTCGGTGCCGATTTCTTTTCCGCCTTCGTGGGAATCAGGGTACCTCTCTGGGCCGGCCGGAAGCAAAGCCGGCTGGCAGACGCGGCCAGGGCCGATGCCGAGGCTGCCCGGGCTGAGCTCGCCGAAGAAATGGTCGCGCTCAGGGCAGATCTCGAAGTGGCCCAGGCCAGAGTTGCGAGCGGCGAGACTCGCCTGCGACTTCTCACCGCCCAGGTCATCCCGTCATCGTGGGCAACGGTTGAGGCCGTGCTACGCAGCTACCGGGTTGGCCAGGCCCCCTTTCTCAATGTGCTCGCGGCGGAAGACTCGCTATACCGGGCCCAGCTCGAAGCCGCCATGGTGGCGGCGGAGCACCTCACCCACCTGGTCATGCTCGAGCAGCTTCTCCTCGCGGAGGATGCCCAATGAGGCCGCTCTGGAGTTTCGTACTGGCCCTCGGCGTGGCGATCACAGCCTGCGCCAAGAAGGAGCAACCCGCCCGGTCCGGCACGGGGGCTCAAGGGAATGGAAAGATGGAAGGAATGAAGGGCATGGAAGGTATGGCGGGGATGGGAGCAATGGACGGCATAGAGAGCAGCGCCGGCGACAGTGCCGGGGCATCTGCCGTCGCCTTGGACCGCACCGCCGCAGATCGGCTTGGAATCACATTCGCCCGAGCGTCCGTTCGACCGCTTGGGCGGGAAACCCGGGTAGTTGGGACGCTGACCTACGCGGAGCCCCGCCGGCAGTACGTCAGTGCGAGGGTGATGGGCTGGGTCGAGGAGTTGTATGCCGACTACATGGGCAAGCCGGTCGGGAAGGGCGATCCGCTCCTGGCACTCTACTCACCCGAGCTGGTCAGCGCCCAGGAGGAGTACCTCTCGGCGCGCCGTTTGGGCGACAAGTCGCTAACCGCCGCCGCCCAGCGACGGCTCGTGCTGTGGAATATCCCACAGGACCAGATCGATAGCCTCGAGCGTACTGGAGAGGCGCGCCGCACCATCGTGCTCCGCTCGCCCATGAGCGGCGAAATCGCCGAGAAAATGGTCACAGAGGGACAGGCGGTCCAGCCGGGCGACAACCTGTTTCTGATCGCCGACCGGAGCGCATTATGGGTCGATCTGGCGGTCTTCGAGATGGATACCCGCTCGGTGCGGCTGGGCTCACCGGTGGAACTCATGGTGGACGCCATCCCGGGGAAGACCTACCAGGGCCGGGTGACGTTCATACACCCGACCGTGGACGAGAAGACCCGCACCATCACGGCCCGAGCCGAGGTGATGAATAGGGACGGCGCCCTGCGACCAGGCATGTACGCAACCGCGATGATTCGGCCGGCCACGGCAAAGGTGCTCACGGTCCCGACTCAGGCAGTGCTTCCCACCGGCACCCAGAATCTGGTGTTCGTCAACCGGGGCGATGGGCGGTTCATGCCGCGCGCGGTGGCTGTTGGGACGCGAGGCGACTCGCTGGTCGAGATCGTCCACGGCCTCAAGCCGGGGGACGAGGTGATCGCCTCCGCAACGTATCTGCTGGATTCGGAATCGAACCTGGCTGCGGCGATGCAGGGACTGATGCTCCAGATGGGCATGGGACTCGACATGGGCGGGATGGAGAGGGGCGAGGAGGGCAAGCGATGATCGCCCGAGTGATCGCCTGGTCTATCTCTCGGCGGGGCCTAGTGGCGGCGTTCGCGCTGGCTTTACTGATCGCGGGCAGTCTCTACGTCCGCTCCATGCCGGTCGACGCCATCCCGGATCTCTCGGACGTGCAGGTCATCGTCTATACCGATTACCCCGGCCAGGCGCCCCAGGTCGTGGAGAATCAGGTGACGTACCCGCTGGTGACTGCCCTCCTGGGAGTGCCCAACACGAAGGTGGTGCGGGGACAGTCGATGTTCAGCAGCAGCTTCGTCTACGTGATCTTCAAGGAGGGGACCGACCTCTATTGGGCGCGCTCTCGGGTGCTCGAGCGCCTCAGTTCAGTCCAGTCCAAGCTCCCGGCCGGCGCCAAGACGGAGCTCGGTCCAGACGCCACCGGCGTCGGCTGGGTGTACCAATATGCGGTCGAGGGCACCGGGTACTCTCCTGCCCAACTCAGGACCATCCAGGACTTTCAGGTGCGGTACGCCCTGCAGGGTGTTCCCGGTGTCGCCGAGGTGGCAAGCATCGGCGGATTTGTCCGGCAGTACCAGGTACTCCTCGACCCGGCTCGGCTCCGGGGCTTCGGGGTAACGGCGCGGCAGATCGTCGAGGCCGTACGAGGAGCCAATCAGGACGTGGGAGCTCGCACGGTCGAAGTGGCGGGGAGCGACTACGCCATCCGTGGGCTGGGCTACTTCCGGGGCATGGGGGACATCGCTGACGTCGCGGTCGGTGCCGGAGCCGGCGGACGACCGATCCGCGTGGGCGATGTGGCGCAGGTAACCGTCGGACCGGATCTCCGCACCGGCATCGCGGAGCGGAATGGTGTGGGCGAGGCCGTAGGCGGGGTAGTCGTCATGCGGGTGGGTGCCAATGCCCTCGATGTGGTCGACCGGGTCAAGGCGAAACTGGCCGAGCTCGCGCCTTCGCTGCCCCCGGGCGTGCGCGTGGTGACCACCTACGATCGGACTGACCTGATTCACCGGTCCATTGGAACGCTGTTTCGCACGCTCATCGAGGAATCGCTCATCGTGGGCCTCGTGTGCGTGCTCTTTCTGCTCCATGCCCGCAGCGCCCTGGTGGCGATTGCGACCCTGCCGCTCGGTATCCTGGCCGCCCTCGCGCTCATCCGCTGGATGGGCATCAACGCCAACATCATGTCGCTCGGCGGAATCGCCATCGCCATCGGCGCCATGATCGACGCCGCCATCGTGATGATCGAGAACCTCCACAAGCATATCGAGCGCGAACCGGACCGTCCCCATTGGGAGCGGGTGCTCGCTGCGTCGAAGGAAGTGGGACCCGCGCTCTTCATGTCACTGCTGATCATCACGCTGTCCTTCCTACCGGTCTTCACCCTCGAGGACCAGGAGGGACGGTTGTTCCGTCCGCTGGCGCTGACCAAGACCTTCGCCATGGCGGCGGCGGCCCTCCTGTCAATCACAGTCGTCCCGGTATTGATGGGCTTCCTCGTCAAGGGCCGGATTCGGCCCGAGGCTGCCAACCCCCTGAATCGCTGGGCGGCACGAGTTTACCGGCCGGTGCTGCGCTGGTCCCTCCGGGCCCGGGTGCTGGTTATCGCCGGTGCCGTCGCGGCGTTGGCATTGACGCTCATTCCGTTCGCGGGCCTCGGCAGCGAGTTCATGCCGCCCTTGAGGGAGGGTAGCCTCATGTATATGCCGAATACCCTGCCCAGCGTCTCGCTGACCCAGCAGCGGCGGCTACTGAAGGTGCAGGACAGCATCCTCATGACTTTTCCGGAGGTGGAGTCGGTGTGGGGGAAGGCCGGCCGGGCCAACACCGCCACCGACTGGGCGCCGATCTCCATGGTGGAGACGACGGTCAACCTGAAGCCGCTATCCCAATGGCGGCCGGGCATGACCCAGGATGCGCTCATCGTCGAGATGGACCGCTCACTCCGGATCACGGGCGCGGTGAACAGTTGGACGATGCCGATCAAGAACCGGACCGATATGCTCTCCACCGGTATACGCACGACCCTCGGCGTTAAGATTTACGGGCCGGACCTCGAGGTCATTCAGCGCATTGGCGGCGACATCGAGGGTGCCCTAGCCGGGCTTCGGGGTACAGGGAGCATCTATGCCGAACGCTCGTTCGGTGGCCGGTATCTGGATATCAGGCCCAAGGCGGACGCACTCGCCCGCTATGGGCTCACCACAGGTGACGTCCAGGAGCTTCTCGCCATGGCCCTCGGTGGGGACCTCGTGACCACGACAGTGGAAGGCCGCGAGCGGTTCCCGGTACAGGTGCGCTACGCGCGCGAGTTCCGGGACAGCCCGGAGGCAATTGGGCGGCTTCTGGTAGGCAGCCGGGACGGTGTCCAGGTGCCACTCGCCCAGGTTGCAGACATCAACTTCGCGAATGGTGCGCCCATGATCCGAAGCGAAAACGGCTACCTGAATGATCTTGTCTCCATCGATGTCCGGGGCCGCGATGTGGGCGGGTACGTGACCGATGCCAAGCAGGTTGTCGCTCGCGAGGTGACGATCCCACCAGGCTACCGCCTGGAGTGGAGCGGCCAGTATGAGGCGCTCGAGCGCGTCAAGGCCCGGCTGGCCGTCGTCGTGCCGCTCACGCTTGCTGTCATCGCGCTTCTGCTCTACCTCACCTTCGGCAGCCTGGTCGAGATGGGCATCGTCATGCTCTCACTCCCGTTCGCGCTGATCGGAGGCGTATGGGCCATGTGGCTGCTGGATTACAATCTCTCCATCGCCGTCGCCGTGGGGTTCATCGCCCTTGCCGGCGTTGCGGCAGAAACCGGAGTGGTCATGCTGCTCTACCTCGACCATGCCTGGCAGGACATCACTCGGGACGGACGGAGGCCGACCCTGACCGAGCTGGTGGGAGCGATCGAGCACGGTGCGGTCAATCGTCTCCGGCCCAAGCTCATGACGGTGGCGGCGATCATGCTGGGTCTCTTGCCGGCGCTCTGGAGCCATGGCACCGGCGCCGAGGTGATGCAGCGCATCGCCGCGCCAATGGTGGGCGGGATGGTCACTTCCACGATCCTGACGCTGGTTGTGATTCCGGCGCTCTACTATCTGTGGCGTCGCCGTGGCCTCGAGGAGGACTCCTCGGGCAATAGTGTTCTGGCTACAAAATGACTCTCATATTATCCCAAGCGAGAACTCAGATGAAAGCACTTTACATGATGGTGATCGTGGCTGTTCTGGCATTGGCCGCATGTAACAAACCAAAGGAGGAGCCGGCAGCCGACTCGTCCGGCGGGATGACCATGGACAGCGGCCGGATGGAAGGGATGCGGGGGATGGGGAATTCCGGCATGATGTCGATGATGCCGGCGCACATGGACTCCATGATGCAGATGAAGCCGGAGCAGATGTCCGGGATGATGGCTTCGCATGAGCGGATGATGTCGCAGATGATGGATCAGATGGGTGGGGAGATGCGGCAGATGACAATGTCGGAAACGCCGGAATGGAGCGCGCTATCGGACTCGGTCAAGCAGGACCTCGCGGAGCTGCCCGGCCTCAAGGGACAGACGCTCTCCGCCAGGATGCGGGCGCATGCGAACCGGGTGCAACGATTGATGAAGGGGCATGAGCAGATGATGAAGGGTACGCACTGATCAGGGGCAACAATCACTGCAGGCCGTCCGGCCGCGGAGGGCCTCGATGCCCTCCCGGCCGATGATAGGAACCATCACGAGGGCGGCCATTGGATCGGCCCACCACCAGCCCAGGGCGGCATTCAGGAGCAAACCGCCCAAAAGAATGGCCGACAGGTAGGTGCAAAGCATCGTTTGTCGGGATTCGGCGGCGAGCGCCCCGCTGCCCATCGCGACAGCCACCTTGCGCTTGGCATTGGCGAGCAGGGGCATAACGACTAGGGAGGCGGTCGCAAGGACGAGACCGACCAGGCTGGCATCAGGTGCTTCTCGTGTGATGAGGGACCGGACGGCATCGGCGGCGACGTATGCGGCTAGTGTGAGGAACAGGATCCCAACAATGCGAAGGCTGATGCGTTCGGACCGCTCCCGGCGGCCGGGATCGGAATCGCTGCGCAGACGCCAGATGGCAGTGAGGCTGGCCGTGACTTCAATCAGGCTGTCTGCCCCGAAGCCCACCAGGGCGAGGCTGCCAGCAGCGAGCCCCGCCAGGATGGCGATGACGCCTTCCAAGCAGTTATAGGCCAGTGTGGCATAGCTCAGCTGGAGTCCACGCCGGACGAGTGCTGCCTGGTGGGCGCTCATTCAGAAGCATAGCTGCTTCGCTATCAGCCCACCGCCGGAGATTACGCTTATTCCCGGTCGTCGAGGCTCAGCATGACTTTGCCTTCCTTTTCGCGAACACGAAAGGTCTCGACAGGCTCCTTCGCCGGCCCTGACACTTTCTTCCTTCCACTTACCCTCCCCTTCGCCGCCGTGATCGTGGCAGGGCATCCGAAGGTGACGGGTTAAAGTGTCTTCAGGTACTCGACGAGCTCTCGCTCCTGCTCCGGGCTCAGTCTCAGGTTACGCACTCGGTTGTAGTGCGCAACCACGTACATGGGCAGCTACTTGCCCCGTCGGCTCACCCGGGGCACTGCGGGGCGCATGCTGGAACTGCTTCGCCGAGGGGCGATGACCGTGGACGAGCTGGCCGTTGCCCTCGACGTAACGCGGACGGCGGTACGCGGTCAGCTGGCCACGCTCCAGCACGACGGGCTGGTGGAGGAACGGGATAGCCGGCGGGGTACGAGCAAGCCTTCGCGGACGTACGGTGTCACGACTCAGGGCGAGCTGCTGTTCTCGCGGGCCTACATCCCGATCCTGACTCAGCTGCTCCATGTGCTGTCGGGCCGGCTATCGCCGGAGGAGTTCGACTCTGTCATGCACCAGGTCGGTCGCGGCATGATGGCGGACCGGGCGTCGCCCCGGGGGTCGCTGCGGGAGCGTGTGGTCGGTGCGAGCTCGCTCCTGAATGAGCTTGGTGGCCTATCAAACGTTGACGAGGAAGATGGACTGTATGTGATCCGGAGCCACGGGTGCCCGATTGCCGCGGCGACGGCAGAGCATCCCCAGGCGTGTAATGCTCTGGAGAGCCTGCTCAGCGAGTTCGTCGGGGCGAAGGTGACCAAGTGTTGCGATCGGTATGACCGGGAGCGATGCTGTTTCGAAATCCGGCGAGATTCTGATGCACCGGCCATGGTTCGACATTAAGAACGGCAGAACGGGTTCCCACCTCGAGACTCCCGAATTTTTCATGGTTGCGTGGCAACAACGGAGCGGCTATGCTGCCCCTATGAGATGTAGGATGCCCCCTAACCTCGCTTTTCGCTTGCGCCGGGTCACTCGCCTTGCGATGCTGATGCTCGGCGTTCTCAGCGTGCCTAGCATTGGACCAGCGGCGATGCAGCGCCCGCACTGCGCTCAACACGGCCCCTCCGCAGCCCAGGCGCACTCAGGCGACGGGCACCACATGCCGGGCTCGAGTTCGACATCCTGGGAGAGTGCCACCCAACACGATTGCCCCCACTGTCCCGCCGCGGAATGTGCCCGGATTGCCCCCTGCACCACCTCATCCAGTGCCGCGGTTTCGGCAACGTCCCATGCCGTGACTCAGTCGGCTACCGATCGAGCCGCTCCCCGTAGAGTCCAGCCCCATCTGCACTCTACCACCCATCAGCCGCCAACCCCACCTCCACAACTGATCTCCTAGGCCGGCTTTGCCCGGCAGCCACTCGGCTGTCCGGAAGCACTACGACCAGGAGAATCATCATGTTCAGTTTACGCACGACCGCACTGGCGGTCGGGCTCTGCACGTCGTTTCTCGGACCCGCGTCGGCGCAGATCGACTACCGGAACCTCGACGACGACCGCCCGGTGGTTACGGAGGACGCGTATCCGGTAGAACGTTACGCGTTCGAGCTCCTCGCCCCATATCGCTTTGAGGCCGTGGCCGGCGGCCAACTGCACACCGCAGTTCCCGAGGCCGAGTACGGCCTGGCCCGCAACGCACAGGTCGGCGTAAAGGTACCGCTGGCCGCAGTGGATGAAGGCACGGGAACCGACTGGGGGCTCGCCGGGCTCCGGGTCTTCGGGCTCTACAACTTCAACACCGAGAGCCGCTGGCTCCCCGCTCTATCGCTGCGAGCCGATGCGAGCTTGCCGGTCGGCTCTCTCGCCGGCGACGGGAGCCGTGTCGCCATCAAGGCGATCGCCACCCGCACCTGGGGCCCCATGCGCGCCCACCTCAACGCATCCCGCGGACTCGGTTCGGAGGATGCTCTGGCCGTGGCCGAGCCGCTGAATCGTTGGAACGCGAGTCTGGCGGTCGACCGCACGTTTTTCAGGTCCAGCATCCTGCTCATCGGCGAGATCGCCGTCTCCCAAGCGGTTCGCGATGCCCCGACCGCGGTGAACGCCTCGCTCGGCGGGCGTTGGCAGTGGAGACCGACGCTGGTGCTCGATGCCGGGGTGACCCGCCGGCTCCGCTCCGGCATCGGCCCCGACATTGCCCTCACGATTGGGCTTTCACACGCCTTCGCGCTCCGGGGACTGATGCCCGCCGGCCCGCGGTAATTCCGGAGACAACCACCATGCCATTCAGCACCAGTCTTACTCGGAGTCTGTCGCTCGCCGCTCTCCTGCTCGGGATTGGCGCAGGCACGGCTGCCGCTCAGGCTCGACGCGACGAGCAGTTCTACTATCCCGGCAAGTTCAACTGGCGGTTCCTGGCGAACTACCCCGAGGCTGCCCGGCTCTTCAACGCCTTCGACTACGGGCACGCCGTGCTCTATGAGCGCCTCTACACCAAACGTGGGAAAGCGGCACGCGAGCTGGAGAAGGAGTATCGCTACCTCACCACCGACCTCCTGGTCCGCCCACCCCGCTTCGCGGTGGCGGAAGAGGTGATCATGCCGCGCTACGCGAAGCTCGCCTGGCGAGCCAAGATGATGTTCGACTGGGCCCACGTTCTTCACCGGCAGGTTTACGACGCCTACGCCGATGAGCGTCTCACCACGGTCCAGCGCGATGCGCTCATCGAGCAGCTGACGGACTACTACCTGAGCAACCGGAAGTACGCCTTCACCGACAAACCCAAGTCGATGGCGCTCATGGATGAGCAGTATTTCAGTCAAACATTCCGGAAGGCGTACCCCAAGTTCAACGGGCTGATCTGGGCCTATCACTGGCTCCAGGTGGGTCTGTATGAGCCTTACCTGGAAGGCCAGACCGAAGCGGAGCGAAAGGCGGGCGTGCAGGCAACCGTGGCCCGTTTCTGGTCTATGCTGGAGGACCCGCCCAGACGGATGCCGAAGGTGATGCCGATGACCTCCGCGGTCGCACCCAAGTTCAGCGCCGCACACCCGCGAGCGGCGGTGATCTTCGATAATCTCCACATGATGCACGACATCATCTCGGACATTCTCACCGCCGACACGATCCCTCACGAGATGAAGGGTCGCATGATCGACGAACAGCTCGACAAGCTCCAGGATCCGACGCGGGACGTAATGTCGCTCGATGAATGGAAAATGATGGCGGACCACATGGGCGGGGTCGAGGTGATGGGCGGACGCGCCACCAACCTCGTGGAGCTGGTGCAGGCTCCCGCCGCTTCGATCACGGGAAGCGGAGAGATGCGCGCCATGCCGGGTATGACGCCGGACAGCGGCGGCATGTCGCACGACATGGGGCAGATGGGTCAGCCGATGCAGGGAATGGCGCGCGATTCGATGTCACCATCCATGGGGACGGACATGTCGGCGATGGTGGCCCTCCACAAGCGCATGATGGCCGACCCGGTGATCCGGCAGCGCATCATGGCCGACAGCGTCATGCGCCGGCTGATGACCCGGATGATGGATTCCACCGGAGCAGCCCAGCGCGAGCCGACGGGTGGGACAGCCGGAAACCCTGGCGCTCAAAAGCCACCGAGCGCCAAGGAGCATCGGGGGCACCGTGAGCAGATGAGGAAGCCGAGTGGCCGTAGCCGCCCGCCGGCCAAGCCGCCGGCACCCCGACCGGCCAAACCCGACTCGTCCGCTGCGCCACCCCATGATCAGCACTCGACGCTCTATCGCTGGGGGCGGTCGTGGGACGACCAGTGGATCGCGCTGATGGTCCATCCATCCGCTCTGCGGCTCAGGACCATTGATTCCGCACCAGTTGCGTTCACCGGCTTGCCGCGATAAATGCCTCGAGTCGTGCTGGTAGCGTGCGTCCAAGCAACGTCGCCCCGCACGGTCACGTGCACCGGTGAGCGGTTGGCTTTAACGGCGCGCGCGAAGGCGATGTCAGCCGGCAGGTGGTGCGATCGATACTCCCGCAGGGACTCGACCTCCCCGCTCTCGAGGATCATGGCGTTCGGGGAAAGGAGAGCGACCGCCAGCGCACTATCCCCGGCCGCCAACGCATGATGGTAGCGAGCTACCACCCCGGCAACTGCGGTCGAATCGTCGGGTACCTGTGCCAGTGCCGGCGCCGCAGGGGCGGTCAGCGAAACAAGTACGCAGATGGCTCTGACAGCAGCGAGCACAGGGAGCGGGATTCGCAAGGGACTCTCACTGAAAAAATCAAACTGCGATGGATTCCGGCAGAACGTCTGGTACCATCCAGGCGACTGTGGAGTTAGCTGTTCTCTGAGGAGGTGTCAATGTTGCTGCAACTCCGCAAGTTCGCGCTCACCATACATGTCACCTCCTCGGTCGGCTGGCTCGGCACGGTCGCCGCCTTCCAGGCTCTCGCCCTCGCCGCTCTGACGAGCCGCCAGCCGGAGACCGCACGGGGCTTCTATTTTGCGATGGAGTTGATTGGTTGGTACGTCATCGTGCCCTTTTGCCTCGCTTCATTGGTCAGCGGGCTGGTCGTGTCACTGGCCACGCCGTGGGGCTTGTTCCGGCACTACTGGGTCCTGGTCAAGTTTCTCGTTACCGTCGTCTCCGCCCTGATCCTGCTCGGGTTCACCCAGACACTTGGGTCGCTGGGACATCTGGCAGCAGACGCGACATTGTCCCTGAACGAGCTACGAAACCTGAAGCAATCCCCTGTGCTCCACTCCGGCGGCGGCCTGCTGGCGATACTCGTGGCGACCGTCCTGGCGGTATACAAGCCATGGGGCTTGACCCCATACGGGCGCCGTAAACGCGACACCGCCGCGAGCCCCCACTCCGGATCGACCACCGGCATACCCTGGAGATCTTACGCGCTGCTTGGGATCCTTGGTCTCGTCCTGCTGTTGCTGGTCCTGCACCTGATCGACGGCGGCCCACGTGGCCATTGAGAGTCCCACATGAAAGGCCAGCACCAGCATCACGCGGAGATGTCTCACGCCGGTCATGGCGCAATGGCGCCGGATGCACCCAGTGGCGATCACGGCGGCCATGATAAGCATGCCGGCCATAGCGTGGCCCTGTTCCGCGACAAATTCTGGATCTCCCTCCTGCTCACGGTTCCGACGCTCTTCTGGGGGCACATGCTCCAGCGAGCGTTCGACTACACCCCTCCGGCGCTCCCCGGGGCACGCTGGATTCCGGCCCTGTTCGGGACGGCGGTGTTCCTGTACGGTGGGCGGCCCTTTCTAGAGGGTGCCGTCCGCGAGCTGCGCGACCGCCTGCCCGGGATGATGACGCTCATCGCCCTGGCCATCACGGTGGCATTCGTCTTCAGCGCTGGCGTTACCCTGGGTTACCCGGGCATGCCGCTGTGGGAGGAGCTCGCCACGCTGGTGACAATCATGCTGCTGGGGCACTGGATGGAGATGCGCTCGCTCAACCAGGCGGAGGGTGCTCTTTCCGAGATCGCCAAGCTGCTGCCTAACACCGCCACACGGGCTGTCCTCGAGGGTGGCAGCGAACGGCTGGAAGAGGTGCCGGTTTCCCAACTGCGTGAGGGTGATCTCGTGCTCGTCCGTCCCGGAGCGAGCATCCCGGCGGACGGGCCGGTGCAGCAAGGGACCAGCGAGGTCAACGAGGCCATGGTGACGGGCGAAAGTCGCCCGGTTGCCAAGAAGCCGGGTGACGGGGTCATTGCCGGCACGGTGAATGGGTCCGGCTCGCTCCGTGTCGAGGTGACCGGCACCGGTGAGCGTACCACGCTGGCCGGCATCATGCGGCTGGTGGAGCAGGCGCAGAGCTCGCGGTCCCGGGCACAGGCACTGGCGGACCGAGCCGCCTTCTGGCTCACGGTGGCGGCACTGGTAGCGGGCGCAATTACCCTGGTGGTGTGGCTCAGCGTCGGTGCCGAGCCCTCATATGCTGTGGAACGACTCGTCACCGTGCTGGTCATCGCCTGCCCCCATGCTCTGGGGCTCGCCATTCCCCTCGTCATTGCCATCTCCACCACGCTCGGCGCGAGAAGCGGTCTCCTGGTGCGTGACCGGCGAGGTCTGGAAGAGGCGCGAAACCTCACAGCCATAGTCTTTGACAAGACCGGCACCCTCACCCTGGGGGAGCACAGGGTTGTCGCCCTCCGCACCGTTGGCGACCTGACTGAGGACGACGCGCTTCGGCTCGCGGCCGCGGCGGAAGGAGACTCGGAACACCCGGTCGCTCGCGCGATGGTCAGGACGGCCCGGGAGCGAGGCCTCGTCAGCCCCAAGGCCGAAGCGTTCAAAGCCGTGCCCGGGTATGGGGTGGAAGCGACGGTGGAGGGCCGGCGTCTCTTGGTGGGTGGTCCAACCCTGCTCGAGCGGCTTGGGGCAGAGGTCGGCCCGGAGCTTGCCGCCTTTGCCAAGAAGGCCGCCGAGCAGGGACAGAGTGTCATCCATCTCATAGAGGGCCGCCGGGTGCTGGCTGCTCTGACACTGGCAGACGCGGTCCGGCCCGAGTCCCGGGAGGCGGTGGCCCGTCTGCACGAGCTGGGCCTCGAGGTCGTCATGCTCACCGGCGACGCGAAACCTGTGGCGGACGCCATCGCGCGGGAGCTCGGGATCGATACCGTCTTCGCCCAGGTGCCGCCCGAGGGCAAGGCCGCCAAAATCGAGGAGCTGCAAAAACAGGGCAAGCGCGTCGGCATGGTGGGCGACGGCGTGAACGATGCGCCGGCGCTGGTGACAGCGGACGTAGGCATCGCGATCGGAGCGGGGACTGACGTGGCGGTGGAGGCGGGCGACGTGGTGCTGGTGCGCAGCGACCCGCGGGATGTGCCGCGGATCATCACGCTCTCGCGTGCCAGCTACCGGAAGATGGTCCAGAATCTCTGGTGGGCGTCGGGTTACAATATTCTGGCCATCCCACTCGCCGCCGGAGTGCTGGTGTCCAAAGGAATCGTCCTGTCTCCGGCGGTCGGGGCGGTGCTGATGTCGCTGAGCACGGTGGTCGTGGCGATCAACGCGCAGCTTCTCCGACGTGCGAGACTATGAACCCACGGCGCTCGAGCATAGGTTCTTGGTAGAGGCACGATCTACCGTCAGCCAACGGACAGTCCCATGCTGAACCGCACCTTGCTGGCTCCCGCCCTCCTTGCATGCACGGCCCCTTGAGTTCCTGCTCCTGAAGTCGTCCTAATATGCCGCTCGCCGATTGTTTCCTGCTTCTCGCCCTGTGCGCCATCCCGCTGTTCATTCTGGAGATGGTCAAGGCTGTGCATCGCCGGAAATGAGCTTTCGCATCGCCTATCGTGTATTGGCCTGGGTTGCAATGCCAGGCATAGTGGGCTGTCTTGGTCTCGGTCCATTCCCATCCCGCCCGGTTACCGCGGAAAACCCAAACCTACAATTCGAGGTTTTTTTCGCCGGCCACACCCAGGGCAGGGGGACTCTCGAATTGCTCACCGGCCGACGCCTGTCGCTCCAGGTCGAAGGCCATGGGCACATTGAGGCTGACGGCAGCTTCCGACTCAACCAGGTCGTTACATTTGAAGACGGTGCGGTGGAGAAGCGGGCCTGGCGGCTAGTGAAACGCAATCCGCGTACCTACACCGGCACAATCAGCAATGCGGACGGAACAGTGTCTGCGGAAGTGATTGGCAACCGATTTCATTTGCGCTACCTGCTGCGCAAACCGGCGGTCTATATGGAGCAGTACCTCTATCTGCAGCCCGACGGCCGGACGGTACTGAACTTGGCGACGATTACAGTAATTGGCCAACCGTGGGCAAGACTCACGGAGGAAATTACGAAAGTCGACGAGCGCCCTCAATGAGCCATCGGACTCGGCTGCCCACCCGCCTGGCCTGGCTCGAGAACCCGCAGCACGCCTACCGCGCCCTTGGTCGCATCGGCAAAAGCATGGGTCACGAATGGGTAGTCTCCAGGCTCGCGAAGCCGTAGCTCGAAGATGCTCCCGCCGCCCACCGGAATGTCCACCGTCTGGACACCAACGGTCGGATTGGCTGGCGGGCTGCCCTCGTAGACCCGGTCGAACACTCCACCCACCACGTGAAAGGAGCTAATCCGGTTCGGGCCCGCGTTCACGACGTAGAGCCGCAACAGCTCGTTGGGGCGGACATCGATCGGGTGGCTTGCGTACTGGCCGGCCCGCCCATTAAAGACCACGTGGTCGGGCGCGAGGCTCAGCAGCTTGTCCCACTGCAGGCTCCGAGTGCCGTCGGCAGAAGGCTTGGGGGTCATGTAGAACTCGCTCTGCACGAAGACAAATTCTCGAGCCTTGGGCAGTGGTGTGGACGGGTCTACGATGATGGCGCCGTACATCCCGTTCGCGATGTGCATCGCTACCGGCGCGGTGCCGCAGTGATACATGAAGGATCCTGGCACCCGTGCCACGAAGCGGTAGTGGAGCGAGTCGCCGGGCATCACGTTGACATACTTCTTGCTCGGCGCTATTTCCGCCGCGTGAAAGTCCATACTGTGAGGAATGTCGGCTCTGTTGATAAGAGTGAACTCCACCGTATCGCCCTGTCCCACACGCAGTGCAGGCCCCGGTACCGTGCCCCCGAAGGTCCAGGCGGCATACCGAACGCCCGGTGCGACTGTCACTGTTCCGTGGCTCATCTCCAGCCGGATTTTGTGCAGGCGGGTCTGTTTGGCCGCCGCAAGCCTCGCGATCACCGGCGCTGGGTCGGCTTCCGGTCCCCCAATCTTCGCCTCGCCGTGCGACACGTCGGCCGGCGGCGTAGTATCAGGCGCTTCCTCAGACACCGTTGTGAGTTGTTGGTCAGCTGCTTCGGCGCCGCGCGTCGAATCGGGACCGTGGGACGGGGAGGGGCGACAGGCCGCGAGCAGCATGCTGAGGGCGCCCGCGGCAGCCCAGTAGACGAGTGGCATGAGGTTATCCCTCGCTAAATACCTTGGAAGACGCCACAATGGGCAGGCGGTCACAATGTCGTGCCGGCCGTTGACCCTACCGCCGTACCCCCTTACCGCTGCAGTTGGCACATTCGATGCAGAGGGTAATTCCGTCCGAAGCGTCGTGCTTCGGGGAGCCTGACCCTGGCGTTGCCAAAGGAGTTGGAGGGAGGGACTATGCAGCACGAGTATCAGGGTTTGCCGGCCGCCGCGAGCGTCGAGCAGGCAATCGTTCTGGCGCAGCGTCAGATCCAGAAGGATCTGGAACGACGCAGAGCGCGGCTTCAGGACCGGCCGGATCCAGCGGACCGCGACATTCGACCCGCAGCGTGACCTGCATGTCGCTGCCTGCGTCAATACACTCCCCGGCTTCATCCAACGCCTCCCGTTCGCTTTTCCAAAGGTCGTTCCAGCCGTTGTAGTCGGCGGTCACATGTAGGCTCCTTGCCTGAGGTGTTTCACCTCAAGGTGCCTCCATCCCCAGCCGAGCGAGTTGCACCACGTTGGTCCCCCATTCGAGTCATCGCGGCAGGAATGTCGATCCCAGGGTGCTGGCTTCATTACGATTGGAGGGCGTGATCCTGACCCTGAAGCTCATGAGTCAAGCCAGAGGGATGCGCTGGCTGCGGTGGTCCGCCTTCAGCTGCTAGCCGATGACGATCCCGGCGGGGAGAGACATCCCGGTGACGCTCGACGAGACGGTTGCCGTAAAACGGGGCCAGGTCGTCCGGGTCCCATAACCGGAGACATCGCCCCCCGAGCCTACATGGTCGCCAGGTTCGCCTGCTACCTGACCTTGAGGATCTTGGCCACCGAGGGCACCCCGCGTGTATTCACGATAAAAAGCATGTAGTACCCTGGCGGCGTCAGATTGCGGCCGATGATCCCAGTGACGGTCAGGCCGGTGGCATCCTTGGTGAACGCCAGCTTGCGGAACCGCTGATTCATGTCGAAGGCATGCGTCACCGAGCCGGTCCGCACCAGTGTCACCTTGGCGATGCTGGCCGCATCTGGCGTCGTAATACGAAAAGATTGGAGATACCGAACCGGGCTCGGCGCGCTCGATATCACCGGGCGGGGCCCGCGGAACAGGTACGGAGGGGAGAAGAACTGGGCATTGAATTCGTTGGTCGCCACTGCTCCGGCCGCGCCCCCACCCGCCTGGAGCACCCTGCCGTCCGGCATCAGGAGCGCAATCGAGTGATACGCCCGGTCCACGCTGCTGCTCGCCAGCGTGGTCCACGCACCGGTGGCGGGGTTCCAGGTCTCTGCTGCGCGGACCATCTTCGTCAGGTCATTGAATGCGGTGCCCGCGGTTCCCCCCGTGGCCAGTACCTCGCCGGTCGGGAGCACGGTCAGGTTGTGCTGCCGCCGGGCATACGCCATCGGGCTGGTCCATTTCCACTGCGGCGTGGAGGGCTTCAAGTTGATCGTTTCCGCGGTGTTGGTGGTCCGTCCGCCGCCGGTGTAGAGCACCTGACCTTCGTCGTACATCACAGCCGAGCCCTGGTCCCGGGTGCCGAAGCGCCGCAGCGCGGCGTCGGTCCAGCTTCCGCTGCCAGTGATGTCCAGCCACCGGGACATCTGCCCCTCACCGGCAACGAACAGCTTCCCATTGGGTGCCAGGAAGCTCATGGGATAGTACGGCAGCTCGAATGAGGCACCCATCAGTCGCCGCATCCCCCCAGCCTGGGTCCACACTTCCGGAAGTGTGACGTGCTGCGCCTTCTGATCCAGTCCCGCCAGGGCCACCACCTCACCATTCCCCATCGTGGTGGCCGTGGGATACCAGCGCCCCTGCGGCATCGGCGGGAGACTCGACCACCCGCTGTTCTGATCGAAGAGCGTCACATTGGGCAGCCCGTGATCACCACTGATGTGCCCGCCTACCACCAGGAGCTGCCCCTCCGCGGTGAAGGCATGGCCGGCGCAGAACAGCAGCGCCGGGCTGGGATACGGCTTGAAGACATTGGTCGCCGGGTCCCACACGTGGGGTACCCCTGAACCCGAGCTGCCCCACAGGAGCACCTTTGCGTTAGGCAGCAGATTGCCATGTACGGCAACGATGGGCCAATTCAAGACGGCGCTCCATGCGCCCATGTCCGCGGAGGCGGCACCCGCAAAGGAAGGCGCCGCGACGCTGGGAGTGCAGGGGATATTCCGGTTGGCCCGCGTCTTGAGCTTTTGCTCCTTCAGATAGAGCTCAAGCGTTCCCCGGCTCTGGGTCTCGAGCATTAGCTCGCTCGCCGGCGGGTGGCGAGTTGGATCGGAGGCGGCCACTGTCGCGCTGCCATCCTCGCCCGTCTCGGCGACCCGCCAGGTGAGGGTCATCGGGACAGAGTAGGAATTGACCAGAACGAACCGGTTGCCGCATACGTAGGAAAGCCTGATCAGCTGATCGCTGTCATCATCCACGTCGGTGGGGGATTCGGAGGCTGGGCGGGGTTCCTGGTCGGCATCACCACTGCATGCCGAGAGGAAGAGGGCGGCCGTCAAGGTGAGGGCTGGGCCCTGGGCCAACCACCGCGAGGGAAGCGATCGCATAGGTCCTGTACGCCTGCGGGCGTCGTGTTGGTGAGCGGTTCCAATGAGAGGGAGGGGATCGATATGACCCACCTCCATCACAGTGTACAGCTTGGCTCTCCGACGTCAAGCAGGTGTCAAGCAGGGTTTTCGGAGTGGTACCCGGCCTGTAGTTGTTAGCGGCGGGGCGCAATTCTCCACAACTCGCCCTTACCCTCGTCCGTCACCAGGTAGAGCGCCCCGTCTGGCCCCTGGCGGACATCGCGCACTCGCTGCTTTCGATCGGCCAGCAGATGCTCCTCGCCGGTGACTCGATCGTTCTTCAGCGTCAGCCGCACCAGCCGGGAATCCTTCATCCCACCGACGAAGAGACTGCCCTTCCACGCCGGAAACGCATCGCCGGTGTAGAACTGCGCCCCTGACGGCGCGATCACCGGGTCCCAGTAGTATACCGGCTGCTCGGTGCCCTCGCGTGCCGTGACCGCACCCGGGATCGGCTGCCCCGAATATTCCTCGCCGTAGGCCACCTCGGCCCAGCCGTAGTTCTTGCCCTTCTGCACCAGGTTCAGCTCGTCGCCACCGTTGGTGCCGTGCTCCACCTCCCACAGCCGTCCCTCGGGGTCGAATGCGGCGGCCTGGATGTTCCGGTGTCCCAGGCTCCAGATCTCCGGCAGCGCGTTGGCCCGGCCCACGAACGGGTTGTCTTTCGGCACCGAGCCGTCGGGATTGATCCGGATGATCTTGCCCATGTGGCTGTCGAGCCGCTGCGCCTGGGGCCGGATCGGCTTGTCCGAGCGCTCGCCCAGCGTGATGTAGAGCATCCCATCCGGCCCGAAGGCCAGCCGGGAGCCGAAGTGATGCTGCCCGTCGTAGGTCGGCAGGGCACGGAAAATCACCTGCACCTGCTCCAAGCGCTTCCGGTCGGGCGATAGAACCCCCCGGGTCACGCTGGTGGCGTTGCCGCGCTTTCGCGGCTCGGTGTAGCTCCAATAGATGGTCCGGTCGGAGTCGAACTTCGGACTCAGCGCCACGTCGAGCAGTCCGCCCTGGCCCCGGGCGTCAACCTCCGGCACCCCGGCGAGCGGTTGGCCGGTTTGACCCGACGCGCTGATGATGCGCATCCGGCCCGGCTTCTCGGTGACCAGCAGGTCTCCGCCCGGCAGGAGCTCCACCGCCCACGGATGTTCCAGCCCTTTGGCGAGCACCGTGACATCGAAGGCCACGTTGGATTTGACGCCGCACCCGCGGGTCTGGCCCTGGAACGCGGGACGCTGCTTTGGCGCGTTCGCTTCCCGGGTCTCGAGCGGGGGACAGGAGCCACCGGCCGAATCGGTCGAGGACTGGGATGCGGCCGCAACCTTTGTCTCACCCGGCCGCTGGCCGCAGGCGGCGCCGGCAAGCGCGATGAGAGCAAGAACTGACAAACGGGCAGTGTACATGAATCCTCCAACGGAGTTTCTTTGTAGCATCGCTAACACGCCTTACGCTCAACATACTACCCTTGCCGGGCACCCAGAAACGGTTGGGCTGCGTCGCCTGATTGCGCTCGCCTAGTTCCTGCGATGCCGGCCCTTACCCCAGAGGCGCGTCTCGTAGCTCCAGCGTACCGGGGGAGTGCCCCTGACTCTAACGCTTTTGAGCAGGCACACCGGCCCGTCCTGCCAGGGGTCGCTCGCCACCGGTAGTGTAGCGTCGGCAGGGACGGTGACGGTCCGGGGATTCTGGCCGTCCAGGCTGCAGTTGCCCGCGATGCCGCCGAGCCGCAGCGTGTGATTTCCGGACGCGAGATCTGAGAGTTGGAAGGTCCCGTTAGCCGCGATCGGCTGCCCGGTTCCGTCGTCCACCTGCAAGGTGTAGCCGTCAGCGTCCGGCGACTCACCGGTGGTCACGGTTGTGATCTCCAGGGCGCCGACTGGGGTAGTAGTGTTGCAGGTGACCTCGAAGCTCACCGTCGTGGTCTGGCCGGCGGTGACCGTGACGCTGCGAGGATTGTCGCCGGAGACGGCGCAGTTCGGTGCCATGCCGGCGAGTTGGACCGTGTAACTGCCGCTGCTCACCAAGGAGTTCTGGACGGTGCCTGTTGCGGCGATCGGCTGGAGTGGGCCGTTGTCGACCTGAACCGTGTATCCATCGGAATCCAGGCCGCTTCCGCCTGTGAGGGTCGTTACCATCAGCGTGCCGGTGGTTGGCTGGGTCAGGTCGTCACCATTGCAGGCGACCACCGCGGCGAGGAAAAGCTGGGAGAGACGGTGATCGAGAGGCGTCTGAGAGGGTGCATCGAGGAGCCCCTGATGGGAAGGTGGTGAGCAATCCACCCTCTGCCTCTACTCCTGCGCCAATCGTCAGGTCCGCTGAAGCCAGGCCAACCCAGGCTATCGGCGCGCGCTCACATCAGAAATCTGGCGTGCCTGCATCAGCGAGGCGAGTGGCTCTGAAGCAGCTGCTCGACGCTGCTGATGAGAATTTCGGGAGGGAACGGCTTTTGAAGGAATGGGGCCGAGGTGCGAGGGGAGCCCCGCCAGAATATGTCGTTGACATCGTACGCCGAAATATAAAGGACCGGGAGGGCGGGCTTGCTCAACGCCAGCCGCCGTCCCAGTTCGCGACCATCCATCCCCGGCATGACCACATCGGTCACGACCAGGTCGACCGGCTCGGTGCCGCCCTCTACCAGCTCCAGCGCCTCGCCACCGTGTGCGGCCTCCAGGGTTCGATACCCCTCGTCCCGGAGGACCCGGCAGACGAGATCGCGCACCCCCTGCTCGTCGTCCACTACCAGCACCAGCCGCGCCGGTTCGTTCCCCGGCGAGGTGGGTGCTGCCGGCGCTGCTTTTTCGACCATTGGTGCCCCTGGGTAGCTGCAAGTGATATCACAACTTACCCCGGGCCGACAGCTACGCCAAGGCGAGAGACGCTAAACCGACCGGCGGCCCGTTACCATGTTGTAGATGAATACCACCACGGCGATGACGAGCAGGAGGTGAATCAGGCCGCCAGCAACCTTGAAAACCAGCCAACCCAGGAGCCAGGCCACTACCAGAACCACAGCGAGCCATACCATGGACGCCTCCGGAATTGTGAGTCAAGTATTTCGCCGGGCGGAGCATAATAATTCATTAATGCCGGTGCTGTGACCGTACTTACATCCTCCAGACCATCTTTCCCCAGTGGGACCGCCACGGTACCCCACGTCACATCCCAAATCAACTGGGCGCTCCAGTTTAGCTTCCGTGCTGAGCGTTTTGCGGCCGTCCCCCGGCCGCAATGTCCCGAGCAACCGAGTGACCCGCATGAACGACCAACTATACCGGCTGATTGTCGAGGTCTCGGTAGACTACGCGATTTTTCACGTGGGTTACGATGGTCTGATCCAAAGCTGGAATCCGGGTGCCGAACGCAACTTTGGATACACCGACGAGGAGATCATCGGGCGCCACGCGTCGATCCTGTTCGTCCCCGAAGACGTAGTCCGGGGAGAGCCCGAGCGGGAGATGAAATTCGCCGCGGAGACCGGACGGGCTCAGGACACCAGGTGGCACCTGCGGAAGGACGGATCGCGCTTCTGGGCCAACGGTGTGATGGTGGGGCTCAGGGATAAGGGCGGCTCGCTCCACGGTCTGGCCAAGATCGTCCGAGACGACTCGGGACTCAAGCAGTCCGAAGAGCTGCTCAGCTATCAATTGAATCTGGCCGACGCCATCGCCAGTAACGCCGCTGAAGCGCTGTTCCTGATCGACAGCGAAGGCCGCACCACCTTCGCCAATCCCAGCGCGGAGCAGATGTTCGGCTGGCGCCCCGAGGAGCTCATCGGGCAGTACCTCCATGACAAGCTGCACTACCTTCGAGCTGATGGAACCCACTACCCCAAGCAGGAATGCCCCCACCTCAAGGTGCTGGAGACCGAGGAAACGCTGCGGGGCCAGGAAGACCAGTTCGTCCACAAGGACGGTCGGATCCTGACGGTCACCTGCTCCACCGCGCCCATCCGGGGTGACGGTTCAGTGGCCGGAGCGGTGCTGGTGGTGCGCGACATCAGTGAGGAGAAGCGGGCCGAAGAGGCGGACCGCGAGAAGGACGAGGCGTTCCGGCAGGCCCAGAAGCTGGAGAGCATTGGCGTGCTGGCGGGTGGCATTGCTCACGATTTCAACAACCTGCTCACCGGCATCATGGGCAACGCCGGATTGGCCCGACGGGCGATGCAGTCCGGGCGATACGACCGCGCCACCGAGATGCTCAGTGATGTCCTGAAAGCCAGCGAGCGCGCGGCAGACCTCACCCGCCAGCTGCTGGCGTATGCCGGAAAAGGCCAGTTCGTGATTCAGCCGGTGGACCCCTGCAAGCTGGTGCGGGAGGTGAGCACGCTCATCCGGGCGTCGATCTCCAAGAAGATCTCGCTGGTGCTGGATATCCCCGACGAATGTCCCCTGGTCGAGGGCGACCGGACTCAGCTCCAGCAGCTGCTGATGAACCTGGTGATCAACGGGGGAGAGGCGATCGGGGAACGAGCGGGGACGCTGATCTTGCGCATCAGGGCGGAGCACTTCACCGAGCGGCGGGAGCGGGTTCGCGTCGAGGGCTTTCCCATTTCCACGGGCCAGTATGTGCGAATCGACGTGATCGATACCGGGCAGGGGATGAACAAGGAAACCCGGGATCGCATCTTCGAGCCCTTCTTCACCACCAAGTTCCTCGGCCGCGGCCTGGGGCTGTCAGCCGCCCTCGGCATCGTGCGAGGTCATCACGGAGCCATCGGAGTCCGAAGCGAACCGGAGCAGGGCACCACCTTCACAGTGCTGCTGCCGGTCATGCGGGAGCCGAGCCGCCGTCGCATGAGCGGAGGCGAGGCGGTGCCCGAGCGGGATCTCAGTGGGGTGGGAACGATACTGGTGGTGGACGATGATCAGGCGGTGCGCACGCTGGCGGCCAGTGTACTGGAGGAGGCCGGCTATACCGTGGAGCTGGCCGAAAACGGCATCCAGGCGATCGAGCGGCTCAGCGAGCTCGGGGAGGCCGTCAGCCTGGTATTACTCGACCTCACCATGCCCCAGCTGGGGGGTGCCGAGGCCGCCCTGGAGTTGCGGCGGCTTCGGCCCAGTGTCCCCATAGTGGCCATGAGCGGATATGGCGACGCTGAAGTGATGGAACGCTTCAGCGGCGCCGGGATCGATGATTATCTGCCCAAACCGTTCGGGCCGGACCAGCTTGCGGCCAAGGTGCGTGACGTGCTCACCACTGTCGCCGACTGAGCCGGCGGGTTTTTCCCGTCAGAAGATGTAGCGCACCCCCGCCTGAAACTGCCGCGGCTCTCCCAGCCCGCTCCGGATGGTTCCGTCGAAGTTGAGGAACGTGCCGCCGGATGAGGGATCCTTGAAGTTGTCATTGTTGGTGACGTTGAACGCCTCGAAGATCGCTTCGATAGTGCCCTGCCGGCCCAGGTCGAACGGCTTGGACAGGCGGATATCCCATGAGAAATATGCGTTGTCGCGCCGAATCGTGTTGCGCTGGAGCACGTGTCCATCGGGGCAGATGCGCTGGGAAGGTGAGCTTGCGCGCTCACCGGTTCCGACATTCCCCGCGCCACAGACTTCCGATGCCGGCTGGGCCGAATACGCGCTCACCCGGTTGTTGAAGTAGATGTCGCCCGGAAGAATGGCCAGCACCCAGGCGTTGACCCGGTGCCGCTGATCCCGGTCGCTCCAGTTGTACTCCTTCTCCAGCGAGTCGGCCCGGGCGTAGCGGAAGGTGAACGGGTCCCGCTCGTTGTCGTCGTCCGCCTTGTCGAACGCCAGGGTGTAGTTGAGCTGGAACTGAAGCTTCGAGCCGGTTCCCCGCCGGAGCTCGGCGGTTATCCCGTTATAGCGGGACTTGGCGGTGCTCTGCACCACGGTCAGTGCGCCGATACCGTTCCCACCCAGCGTGGTGGACCACGGCCCCTGGCCGGGGACATCGCCGAAGACCGGGTCGTTGGCGTTGAAGAACCGGGTCAAATGGTCGGTGCGCGCGTGGGTAAAGCTGAGCGCTCCCACCAGACTCCGCACCAGCTCCTGCTCGAACCCGACCGTGGCGCTGAATGTCCGTGGGTTCTGGAAATCCTTGTCGAACACGAACACGCCGGGCTGGAACGGACCTCCCGCCGGAGTGGGCAGCAGGTCGCCATAGGCCGGCGGCGCTCCCAGGATCGGAGTCAATGCGCTATTGCGGAAGATGGTCTGTCCCCGCGAGCCGTCGGTGCTGCGGGAGCTGGCCAGATTGAGGCCCGGGATTCGGGCGTAGAAGAGTCCGGCGCTGGCCCGGAGCACCGAGCGGCCGTCGCCCTTCATGTCATACGCGAACCCTAGTCGTGGCTGGAACATGGAGTAATCGCTGGGAATCGTTCCATCACCGGGGAACTCGAACGAGCCGACCGAGTTGGTAACCGTCTGTCCGATGAGCGGAAAGTAGAACAGCTGCGGAATCGGGGTGATGAGGTCGGGCTGAATCTGTGCCTCCCAGCGCAGCCCGTAGTTCACCGTGAGGTTCGATATCGGCTTCCAGCTGTCCTGGAGAAAGAGCGCCAGCTCATGCTGGATGATGGTCTGGGTGCCGGCCTCATCCACCGAAAGACCCCCGATGCCGGCCTGTTGCAGGTAGAGGGCCACCGGGCCGCTGATCTGGGTACCTGCCGGACAGGTGGCGGTGTTGCTGCTGGTCACGAACGTTCCGGTGATGATGTCCGAGCATTCGACATACTGATTGCCGTTGGCGACGTAGTTGAGGAATCCGTCCACCGAGGTGAACCCGATGCGCCCGTTGCCGAAGCCCCGGAAGGTCTGGTTCACACCAGTGCGATTCCACTCCGCCCCGAACTTGAAGAGATGGTTTCCGCTCACCAGGGAGACGTTGTCGAGCACCTGGAATCGGTAGTCGTAGGCATCCACCGGAATAAAGAACGGCATGCCGAGCCGGTAGCCGCTGAAACCATCGGGGCCGAGGAATCCGATGTCGGTGTCGGGGAAGGGGCGGCCGGTGGCCGGATTGGCCGGACCGTCGTAGGGACGGGGCCGCTCCTCCCGGGCCCACTGGAAGCGGAACTCGTTGGACAGGGAGGAGGAGATCAGCGATGTCAGCCCTCCGTTCACCGCGTGTGAGAAGTCGCGCTCCAGCGCATTGGCGCTGCGACCCCAGAAATCCACGTCGAAGGTTCCGTTCTCCTGCCGCGAATTGGTGTAGTTGTACTTGAGCGTGGCGTTGTGCGCGGCGCCGAGCCGGATGTCCAGCTTGGCCAGGAAGGCATTGGCGTCGTTGGTGCGGCTGATGGGGCCGAAGTCGCCCTGCAGCGCGCCGCCGAACGCGGTGTTGGTAAACGCGAGAAGGGCCGGATCGATCGACCCCAGCCGCGTGGTCTGCTTGGTCTCGTTGTACTCCTGCTGGTCGTAGGCCAGGAAGAAGAAGGCCCGGTCCCGCACGATGGGCCCGCCGAAGGTGGCGCCGAACTGGTGCTGGGCAAAGTCCGGGGCAAATCCGGTGGTGCCACCGCCGGGGAAGGTGTGGCTCGGGTCGGCGGAAAGCGCGTCATACTTGCCGAAGTAGTGGGCCGAGCCGTGGAACGTGTTGGTGCCCGACTTGGTGATGATGTTGAGGAAGCCACCGCCCGATCGGCCGAACTCCGCGTTCGCGCCGTCGGAAACCACCACGAAGTCCTGCACCGCGTCGAGGTTGAAGGTAAAAGCTGGCCGCTGTCCGCCCCGCTGCTCGCCGAAGAAGGGGTTGTTGAAGTCGGCCCCGTCCACCGAGACATTGTTGTGAATCCCGCGCTGGCCCCCGATGCTGATCTCGTCACCGTCCGGCCCCTGCACCAGGGCGACGTTGGGGGTGAGCGTGGTAAAGTTGAAGACGTTCCTTCCATTGTTCGGTAGCCCCTCCACCGCCTCGACACCTAGACGGGTGGCGGAGGCCGACTCGGACAGATCCAGGGTCGGCTCGGACTCGACCGTCAGCTCCTGCAGCTGCACCACCTGCGGCGCCAGCGAGAAGTTGAGCGTCACGGTCTCCCCGAGGCCCACTGCCACCGGACCGCGCCGCGATTCGCGGAACCCGAGCGCGCGTCCGCTGACGTCGTAGTTGCCCACGCGAAGGAGGGTGGCAGCAAAAACCCCGCGATCGTTCGTCGTCAGCGAGCGCTCCGCGTTGGTTTCCACGTGACGCAGCCGCACCGTGGCGCCGGAGATCGGCTGGCCGGTCGAGTCGCTGACGGTGCCGCGTACGACCCCGGTGGTCGCCTGCGCCTGGGCCTCGAGCCGGCCCGGAAGAGCGGCTAGCACAAAGCCGAGAAGAAGCGCGCTGGTGCTGCGAGAGGACGGACAAGACAAGGCCATGGAGCGGATTCCTTTCCGAACGAAAGGCCGGCGAGCGCTGCGGTTATCCTGAGGGACGGGGGATAGCTTATCGTTCGACCGGCCGGGTCGCAAGTGACGTGCGCTCACCGCGAGCGCGGCCGTTTGGACGCCGGGCGGTCATCGCCGGCCAACGTGTCCTTCACGCCTTCGACCACCTGGGCGGTCGTGGTCTTGAATGTCTTCCAGGCCCCGCGCGCCGCCTTGATTCCTTTCTTGGCTTGCCGGGTCAGGCCGGTCGCTCCGCCGCTCGCCTTCTTGCTCGATGGGCGCTTCTTCTTCGATCGACCCTTGGCTGGGGAACGTTTCTTGGTGGCGCTTCGCTGGGCGGACTTCTTGGCTGCGGCCATGGTGGTCTCTGGATTGGAGATAGGATAAGGTGTGTGGGGCCTGTCACAGACGCCAGGGGGTCTTAGCTTTGAGCTTGAGAGTTCTCTCGTCTCGACGATCGGGGTTTTCCGGGCAATGAGTGAAAGCGGCGCAGTGCAGCGTGTCACCGGGTCCACTCTCGTGCGCACGGCCGCGCGCGTGCCCCACCGCGCCGACTGGCTCTGGGTCGGCGCCAGTGTGCGGGGCCCATTGCTCACGCTGGCCATGGCCATTGTGTTCGACGTGCTGGCCCGGCAAAGCCTGCCGATCGCATACCCATTCCTCTTTCTGCTCTTGACGGTGGTCTACGCCACCTCTAGCGGTGGGCTCCGGCCGGGGCTCATCAGCGCCATGATCACCCTGGTCTATGCGGTTCACTACCTGTCCGAACCGGGCTCGATCATCCGCTACACCCCCACCAACGCCTACAGCCTTCTTGCCATCGGCGTCGCCGTGCCGGTGACGGTCGTGCTGGTGGCACGGCTGCACGCGGCCGCCCAGCGCGCCCGTGACATTCAGCTGTCGCGCGACGAGGCGGAACGGGTCGACCGGCGCCTGGCCTTCTTCACCGCCGCCAATGCGACGCTCGCCTCCTCGCTCGACTACACCGCGAGCCTGAGAGATCTGTCGCGTCTCATCGTGCCGACGCTGGCCGACTGGTGTGCCATTCATGTGGCCAGCGAGCAGGGAAGCCTCCAGTTCATCTCCGCCGCGCATCGCGACCCCGCCCGGGATCTGCTGGTTCGCGCCCTCTGCGAATACGGTTCGGCCCGTCCCCCGTTCGGTGCTGCCGATCGCGTGCCCGAGATGGGGGAGGCCACCGAACAGGTGCTGCGGACGGAGGCGCAGGATCCAGAGCAGCTCAAGCTCTTCCGGGCACTCAGCCCCACGTCCTTCATCCGGGTACCGCTCCTGGCGCGAGGCCGTAGCACTGGAACGATCACCCTGGTGGTGGCCTCGGAGTCGGGCCGGCGCTACGAGGCTGACGACCTGGCGTTCGCTGAAGAGCTGGCTAGCCGGGCGGCGCTTGCGGTGGACAATGCCCGGCTCTACCAGGCCGCGAGCGAGGCAGAGGAGCGCTACCGAATGCTGTTCCACAGCAACCCGCAGCCGATGTGGGTGTTCGACGTCGAGAACCTGGCCTTTCTGGAGGTGAACGACGCGGCGGTTCGGCAGTACGGATATAGCCGGGACGAGTTCCTCGACATGACCATCATGGACATGCTCCCGCCGGAGGATGCGCCGGGTCTCCACCACGGTCTGGAGCGGAGCGGCGCCCACCGAGGCGACGTAGCGCTGGCCCAACACCAGCGGAAAGACGGAGCTATCGTCGACATGGAGCTGGTGTCGCACGAGATGGAGGTGAATGGCCGCCAGGCTCGCCTGGTGTTGGCCACCGATATCACCGAGCGCACCCGGACCCGCGCCGCCCTGAACCAGAGTGAGGAGCAGCTCCGCCAGGCCCAGCGCATGGACGCGGCCGGCCGGCTGGCCGGTGGCGTGGCCCACGATTTCAACAACCTGCTCACCACCATTCGCGGATTCAGCGATCTGCTGCTGCGCGGTCTTCCGGAGGAGCACGCGCGCCGGAAGGACGTGGAGCAGATCCAGAAGGCGGCCGACCGCGGCGCCCAGCTCACCCGGCAACTGCTCTCCTTCGGGCAGCCGCCGTCGGTCCAGCCCAAGGCACTGGAGCTCAACGACGTGGTGGCCAACATGGAGGGCCTGCTGCAACGCCTGGTAGGAGCCGACATCCGGTTAACCACCCGCCTGCGTCCCAACCTGGGCGAGGTCAAGATGGATCCGGGCCAGCTGGAACAGATACTGGTCAACCTCGTCCTGAACGCGCGCGATGCCATGCCCTCCGGCGGCACGCTCACGATCGAGACCGGTGAGCGCCAGATCAGCGGGTCGGCCCGGGGCCGGTCGGTGAAGCCGGGACGCTACCTCGTGCTTGCGGTCAGCGACAGCGGCACCGCCATGGACGGCGACACCCTGTCCCATGTGTTCGATCCTTTCTTTACCTCCCGCGCGCCGGCCGGCCGCTCCGGGCTGGGGCTCTCGATTGTCTACGGGATCGTCAAGCAGAACGGCGGGGGCGTCCGCGTCTCCAGCGAGCCGGAGCACGGAACCACCGTGAAGGTGTTCATTCCGAGACTGGAGACGGAGGAGCGGGGCCTGCCGGAGGCCGCTCGCTCGCTGCGCGGCGACGAGACGGTACTGGTGGTCGAGGATGAAGCCGGGGTGCGCGACGTGCTGCGGAACATTCTCATCGAGCATGGGCACACCGTCCTCGGGGCGCGGCACGGCCGCGACGCGCTCACCGTGGCCGCGGGGTACAACCATCCGATTCATCTTCTGGTTACCGATGTCGTGATGCCGGAGATGGGTGGCGGCGAGCTGTTCGAGCAGCTTCTCGCCAGCCGGCCGGAGGTGCGGGTACTCTATATCTCGGGGTACACCAACGACGAGGTCATGCGGCGGGGGATCGCCAAGGGCGAGGTGGCGTTCATCCAGAAGCCGTTCACCGGCGAGGAGCTGATGGAGAAGGTGAGGGAAGTACTTGATGAAGCGGGAACTGCAAAAGCGTAAGCGGGAACTGCAAAAGCGTAAGCGGTAAGCGGGGCAGCTCCTCCCGCTCACCGCTCACGCCCATCATCCCCCGCTCACGCTGTCTTTATCGCACCCGCCTCTGAAGCGTGCGCAGCGCCTCCGGCCCCGGTTCTCCGTGCAGATAGAGCATGACGTCTCCCAGGGTCCACCGCAGGTTGCCGCTGGCCGCCCCCGGCGCCTGTCCCGTCCGCAGGCGCTGCTGATCGAGCAGGATCATCCGTCCCCGCGAATCCCGATAGACGACACGGACCACGGGACGGTTGGGATCGGCGCCGGCCACCTGCCGGCCCTGGGCCAGGCCCACGAACTCCGGCGACATCGCTTCGATCACGTGCATCGGCCGGCCCAGCTGCTGGGCGGCTTCATCCAGGCCGATGCGCAGGTATATCTGAGACTTTTGCTCTAGGGTGCGCGCTGCCGGCTCGACCGTGGCGACCGGCGGGTCCGGGCTGGGAGGTGGCAGCGCGGCGGTGGCGGCGTTGGCGCGCGAGCGCAGACGTTCGCGGTCCAGCTCCTCCAGGGCGGCGGCCGCCGCCTGGCGGGTGGCCACATCCGCCGACGGGTCTCGCCGGGCCGCTCCCTCCGTGTCCGGCCGGGCGGCGGCCCCGACCTCCGGGGGCGGTGAAGCCGGAATGTCCTCCTGCGCGGCCATGACCAGCGTGTCGGATTGATCCGTTGCGGCGGTGTCGGGCGCCGGCCGATCGGCGAGCAGCTTGGGCTCGGCGGCCGGCTTGGGCGCCCGGGTGCGACTGGCCGGAGTTGAAGGCCTGCTTTGCTTGGTGAGCGGAGGTTCAGCCCTGACCTGCTCCTCGGGGCTGACCACCGGGGGGATACTCGGCGGCGCCGACGAGATCATATCCCGCTCGTCCGTCGGCAGGCCTGAATCTCCCGAGGTAACTATGCTCTTCACCACCTGCCCGGCACCGAGGAAGATCAGGATCATGGCGGCCCAGCGGAAACGGCTGTTCCACCGGCGCCGGCGGACTTCCCCCTCCGGATCTTCCGGCAGCAACAGCTCCGGTGGGGAATCCCAGACCGGCTCACGCCACGGTTGGGCGTTCGATGGGGTTGATGACGCCTCAGGCGGCGGCGCAGGCTCCCGTCCGGCCTTGGGCGTGCCGCCCGGCATCGCCAGCGCCTCGACCAACCGGTCTGACTCGGCCAGGAACTGCTTCACGTCCTGCAGGCGCGAGCCGCACGCCGCGCAGGAGCCGAGGTGGGTCTGGATCTCCTTGACCTCGGCAGTTTCCAGCTCGCCATCGAGCAGCGCGTGAAGTGTTCCTTCGTCAAGATGCGGCATTCTTCCCTCGTGCGTCCGAGCGGTACGCCTCGACCAACCGGCGGCGGGCGCGGGCCAGGGTGGTCCCGACTGCCCCTTTCGAGAGTCCCAGCGTCGCTGCGATCTCCTCGTAGTTGAATCCCTCGGCCTTCAGCAGAAGCGCCTCTCGATCCCGTTCGCCAAGCGTGGCGAGGGCGGCGTGGACCGAGGCGCTACGCTCGTTGCGCTCCAGATCGGCGTCGGGGCCATTGGCCGGTAAGTCATCGGTTCGGAGGAGCTCCAGACGCCGGCCCTGACGGAGTGTACGCCGCCCGTCCTCCCGAACCAGATTCAGCGCCACGGCGAACAGCCATGGGCGGGGATTGTTGGGCGGCGCGGCTACCGCCCGGGCGAAGGTCTCCTGTGCCAGATCTTCAGCCCGGTCGCGATCGCCGGTGCGCCGGTACAGCATCCGCACCAGCGATTCGTAATACAGTTCGAAGAGCTGAGTGAGGTCAGCGGTCATGTGCCTCTGAAATGGCGGACCAACGACTCGAGCTGTCCCGGTGACCACGCCTCGATGCCGGAGGCTCCGACTCGGATGCTGGCCCGGCGTCCCGCGATCAGGACGGCATCCCCGGCCGAGAGATACGGTGCGACCTCTGGCAACTGTTGTACCAGATCGAAGTATGCCCGACTGTAGGCTGTTATCTCAGTGATGGAGATCCTATCGGCATGGCCAACGTCAGTCCAGACCTGGCCCCGCCGGACGAAGAGCCGGCCTCCAATTCGCCGACTAGGTAGGGCCGAATTCGCCCCGGGCGCCAGGCTCATCAAGCGGTCGGAGGCGGCCTGATCGGCAGCTGCTAACGTCTTGACCTGAGAGAGCTTCGCACTGCTTCGGGCGCGCTCAAATGAGCCGGCACCGGTCTCGGCGGCGGCAGCTGCGGGCCGGTCCAATCCTTCCTCACGCTGGGGCCTCGGCAGCTCCGGGCCCGCCATGTCGACCGGTTCCTGGACCAGATAGGAGGTGTACTCGGTGAGGATGCCGTAGCGAAGGCCGAGGTCACGGACCTGGGCCACCAGTGTCGTCGAGGCGCCTTCGAGCCGGATTTGCCGGGTCAGCTCACCGATCCTCCGCGAGGCCCAGAGCCGGGGAATGAAGTCGTTCCCTGACTCACTGCTGGGGAAGGCGGCGCGAACCCTGACCCGTTCCTGCCGCCCGCCGCGGCGGCCGGTAATCTCGATGTTTCCGCTCCCCTGGCCCTGGTAGCGTCCAAATACCACCAACTCCTCGCCAAAGAACAGATCGGGAAGTTGAGCCGGAGAGAGGTGCGAAAGGCGAACGGGGGTATCCCCGATCCGCAGATCAACCAGGGCGGGAAATCTCAATTTGGCCAGCAGGCCCCCCATCGCAGTCTCCACGCTGGCACCGGGCGGCACGTACTCGGCGGCACCCCGGCCACTCGATGCCAGGCGGTCCAGCAGGTACGTGTTTACGTCATGGCCAATCCCCACCGGGAAGATCCTGGTGCGGGCGATCCTGCCGGCGATCCCCTCCGCGATCCGGTCGGGGGCCTGCTCGCCAATCGAGGGAAGGCCGTCGGTGAGGAAGACGATGATTCCCAGCCGCTCAGCATCGCCTGGAGTATCCAGCGCGGCATCGAGCGCGCCGGCGATGTTGGTTCCCCCCTCGGCCCCCAGAGCGTCGATGAACTCCCGGCCCGCGCCCAGGTTTTCACGGGTGGCGGGGACGAACCCCTCTCGGAAACGCCGCACGGCGGAGGAGAAGGCGATCAGTCGAAATCGATCGTCCTGGCCCAGCGTCCCCAGCGCCTGCTGGAGTGCAGCCTTGGCCTGCTCCAGCTTGGTGCCCGACATGGACCCGGAAATGTCCACAATGAGCGTCACGTCACGTGGCACAATGACACTTCCCGGCGCCGCGGCCGGAGCCAGAAGCAGCATGAAGTAGCCGTCTTCCCCGCCGGGGGCATGGGTGACCAGGCTGGATCCGACGAGGCCGTGACGGTAGGGGAGAAACAGCTCGACTTCCCCCGCCGCGTCGGGGGGAAGGCTGATCTCAAGCCGGTCACCGCTGCGTGTCGACGTGATCGTGTGGGTGGGGGAGTAGGGGGTGCCGTAGTTGCCGGCCCCGGCCGCCGTAATCACGACGGTGCCGCCACCGGCAGCGCCACGCTCGCCGAGCGAATAGCGTACCCTGAGGGCATCGCCGGCGCGGGGGAGAAGCTGAGTAAACCGAAGCATCACCTTCCGGGTCTCTCCCGGCTGGAAGGGAAAGACTTGGGCCCGCACCAGTCCGTGGCCGGCAAAGGTAAGAAGCGCGGGGTCCTTCCGGCGCCGCACGATCTCCTCGTAGATGGAACGCGCCTGCTCGGCGTTCATGGTCTCGCCCCGGACCTCCTGGTCTCCCATCCACAGCGAGAAGTTGGTAAAGACGGCTTCGCCAGGCATGGGATAGAGGTAGCTCCCTTCGGCCACTCCGCCGCCATCGTTACGGAACAGCTCCTCGACCTCCACCCGGGCTACCCGGCCATCCACTGAAATCCGCACGTGGGACGCGGTTCGCACCACTGGCGTCGGCGGCAGGTTCGGGCGGGGGCGTTCGGTCTCGATCCAGCCCTGGGCGGAGGCGGGGACGGCGAGAACGGAAAGAAGCGGTAGAGAGCGTGCCAGAGCGATGAGTGTCGAGGTGCAAGTTCCAGCGCGAGCCATGGGACTCCCCGGGGTTGTGGGCCGGGGAGGAGATGCGTGTCAGCCGCGAAGTTGCACGCTCGTCACGGCGAGCTCTCGGCGAAGCGCCGGAGTACCGTGATAAGATCCTCGGCGAGAAACGGCTTCTGGAGGAACGCGGTGATGCCGGGACCGGTGTTGCTGAACTGCGGAGCCACGACCTGTTCGGTATAGCCGCTCATCATGAGGATGGGGAGGTTGGGCCTTATCTCTCGCAGCCGGCGGAGGGTCTCGGCGCCGCCCATCCGCGGCATGGAAAGGTCCAGGAGAACCGCGGTAACGATGTCGCCCGCTTCTTCCATAAGGTCCAGCGCATGCCGGCCGTCCTCCGCCCCTATGGTCTGAAACCCAATGTCCTGCAGCATGCGTTCGGCCACCTCACGCACCCCCTCTTCATCCTCAACGACCAGGATAGTGCCCGTACCCCGCCATTCGCTCCGCTCGCTCGAAGCCTTCGGGGCCGGAGGCGCGCTTCCGACTACCGCCGGGAACAGCACCCGGAACGCGGTGCCTGTTCCTGGCTCGGTGCGAATCCGGATCAAGCCATGGTGGCTGCGCACGATCCCCATGACCGCGGCGAGACCCAGGCCCCGTCCTGAGAACTTGGTCGAGAAGAATGGGTCGAAGATGCGGCTCAGGGTGTCCGCGGTCATGCCCGCGCCGTTGTCGCCAATCTCCAGATAGACGAGGCGGCCCTTATGCTGCGGCAAGGTGTCCTCCCCATGCCGCGGGGGGCCGAATCGCTGGCTCTCCAGATCCTCCAGCTGGGTGACGCCGGTGCACAGCGTGATCGTTCCTCCTGTCTCGGCCAGCGCATCGGACGCGTTGGTGATCAGGTTCATCACGATCTGACGGATCTGCGTCGGGTCGGCGCTGACGGCGGGGAGGTGGGGCGCCAGCTCCCACGACAGCGTTGCCTGCTTGGAGATCGAGGTCCGGAGCAGCGTCGCCATCTCACGCACCTCGGTGGACAGGTCGAGATGCCGGACAACGAACGCGCCTTTCCCGGAGTAGGCCAGGAGCTGACGGGTCAGATCTGCGGCGCGGAGCGTGGCGCGCACCACCTCTTCCAAGGGCTCACGCGCTGGAGATCCGCTGGTCAGGTTGCTGAGCGCGATGTCGGCATTGCCCAGGACGACATGCAGCAGGTTGTTAAAATCATGCGCGATGCCGCCGGCCAGGACCCCGATGCTCTCCAGCTTCTGCACGTGGCGCGACTGGGCCTCGCTGGCCTCGGCGGCGCGCCGCGCGTCCTGCTCTCGCTCCACCAGCTCCTGCGCAAACCGCCGCGCCGCGGCAAGGTCGGCGGTCAACTCCTCGTTTCGCTGCCGAAGCTCGTCCTCGGCGGCCCGCAGCTCCTCCAGGGCCTTTCTCTGCTGTTGAGAGCTCACGATGCCTTCACGAGAATGGGACATGTGTGTTTGTGGTGTGGGCCTGCCCGACGAACCGCCGTGTCGTGCAACTCAGGGGTGGCTGTGACTGGAGGAGCCCGGGTTGGGGTGCTGGGGGGATGGAATCGCTGCTGCCCGGAAGCTACCATCGAGCACGTCGCCGAGGAAAGGAGCCGGCCACCCTGGAGGGCCGGGCCCAGTGCGATAGGTGAGCGACGTCGTAGCGGGAGTGTAAGCCCATCGGTATGTTTATGTTAACGGGCTATTGGCTATTGGCTATTGGCTATTGGCTATTGGCCATTGGCTAGTGACTAGTGACTAGTGACTCGCGACTGGTCGATTCCTGGAGGACTCATGCAGACCAACGTGCTGGCAGCCTCGGCGGTATCTACTGATACCTTCCCGATCAATGGGACTGATTTCGTCGAGTTTTTCGTCGGGAACGCCAAGCAGGCGAGCCACTACTACCGAACCGCGTTCGGCTTCCAGCTGGTGGGATATCGGGGACCGGAAACGGGCACCCGGGACCGGGCCACGTACCTGCTGCAGCAGAACAAGGTTCGGTTGCTCCTCACCTCCGCCCTGACGCCGGATCACCCCGTGGCCCAGCATGTGGCCCTGCACGGAGACGGCGTTCGGGACATCGCCCTGTGGGTGGACGATGCGCGGCAGGCGTTCGAGGTGGCGGTCGAGCGTGGCGCCCGGCCGGTGCAGAAACCCACCGTTCTGCGTGATGACAACGGCGAGGTGGTCATCGCGGCCATCCACACCTACGGCGACACGATCCATAGCCTGGTGGAGCGGCGAAACTACAAGGGAACTTTCATTCCCGGCTTCCAGTCGGTCAGCCCTCTTTACAGTCCGTCACCGGTAGGGCTTCAGTACGTAGACCACTGCGTGGGGAACGTCGAGCTCGGGGCCATGAATACCTGGGTGAACTTCTACCAGGACGTGATGGGGTTCCGGAACCTGATCTCCTTCGACGACAAGGACATCTCGACCGAATACTCGTCGCTCATGTCGAAGGTGGTGGCGAGCGGCAACGACCGCATCAAGTTCCCCATCAACGAGCCGGCCCAGGGGCGCAAGAAATCTCAGATCGATGAGTACCTCGATTTCTACCGCGGGCCCGGCGTACAGCACCTGGCCATCGCCACGGACAACATCATCGAGACCGTGACGGCGCTGCGAAACCGAGGCATCGATTTCCTCCAGGTGCCGAAGGCCTACTACGACAGCGTGCTCGACCGGGTGGGCCATATCGACGAGGACCTGGCTCCGCTCAAGGAGCTGGGCATCCTGGTCGATCGGGACGACGAGGGGTACCTGCTCCAGATCTTCAGCAAGCCGGTGCAGGACCGCCCCACCTTGTTCTACGAGATCATCCAGCGGAAGGGCGCCAAGAGCTTTGGGAAGGGCAACTTCAAGGCGCTCTTCGAGGCGATCGAGCGGGAGCAGGCAGCGCGGGGAAATCTGTAGCACGTTTCAGGAGAACGAAAATGCCAATCTACCACACCATGGGCCGGATCCCCCGCAAGCGGCACATCGCGTTCCGGAAGCCGGACGGCGGTCTCTACGCTGAGGAGCTGATGGGCCATGAGGGTTTCACCGGGACCTCCTCGCTGCTGTATCACACCCATCCGCCTACGACGGTCAAATCGGCTCGTCGGCTCCGGGAGCTCAAATTCGAGGCCGATGGCGACCAGACGCTGAAGCATCGCCACTTTCGGACCTCCAAGGTGAAGCGCGGCGGCAGTCCCACGCTCGACCGGATCCCGCTTCTCTTCAATCCGGAAGTGGCGATGCTCTACGTCGAGCCGGACGAGAACGACGCCCACTTTTACAAGAACGCCCAGGCCGACGAGCTGGTCTACGTGAGCAAGGGAACCGGGACGCTGGAGACGGTGTTCGGCGATCTCCCCTATCGGGAGGGCGACTACCTCATCGTCCACCGCGGGATCATGCATCGCTATCGGCTGGATCTGGGGGGCGAGGGCACCAAGCTGCTGTTCATCGAGAGCCGGGGCCACATCCGCTGGCCCAAGCGCTACCGCAACGAATTTGGCCAGCTGATCGAGGGGGCGCCTTACAGTGAGCGCGACATGCGCCAGCCGACCGCGCTCCGGACCCACGACGAGCGAGGCGATTTCCCTATCCTGGTAAAGCAGTACGACGGGCTCAATGAGATCATTCTCGACCACCACCCCTTCGACGTGGTTGGCTGGGACGGGTATTTCTATCCCTGGGCATTCAATATCAACGACTTCGAGCCGATCGTGGGGCGGGTGCACCAGCCGCCGCCGGTTCACCAGACGTTTCAGGGCGACGGGTTCGTGGTCTGCAGCTTCTGTCCCCGGCCGTACGACTTCCACCCCGAGGCGGTGCCGGCGCCCTACAACCACAGCAACGTGGACTCTGACGAAGTGCTCTACTATGCCTCCAGCGAGTTCATGAGCCGGAAAGGCATCGAGTTCGGGAGCATCACGCATCATCCCGACGGCATCCCCCACGGGCCGCACCCGGGACGCGCCGAAGCCAGCATCGGCGCCAAGTATACCGAGGAGCTCGCGGTCATGATGGACACGTTTCGCCCGCTCAAGGTGGCCCGGCCCGCTCTGTCCATAGAGGATCCCGAGTACCACAAGTCCTGGCTGGATGCGCAGCACGCGCAGTTTAATCCCCCGACGTCTTGAGGCTGGCCCTCATGGGCCGGAGCGGAGCACCGGGCAGCGGGACAGGTAGGGTGTCGTCTACGGAAGAAGCTCCGCTCTGGACACCCGATCCGGACCGCGTCCACCGCGCCAATCTCACCGCGTTCATCAAGCAGGTTCAGAAACGAAAGCCGGCCGGATCAGCCGTCGTGGGAGGCTTCCCCTCGCTGTACCGCTGGTCGGTGGAACACCCCGAGGCCTTCTGGCCCATAGTGTGGGAGTTCTGCGGGGTCGTTGCCCAGGAGCGGCCCGGCAAGCCGCCATGGGACGATGTGGTTGTGGGACTCGATCGGATGGCCCCGCCCGATCCGGTGCTCGGTCCCCGGTGGTTTCCCGGCGCCCGCCTTAACTTCGCGGAGAACCTGCTCCGCTACACCGACGACCGCACCGCGCTGGTGTTCTGGAACGAACGCGGCCGTCAGCGTGAGCTGAGCTACTCGGCGCTGGCCCAGGAGGTGGCTCGGGTAGCGGCTGCCCTGCACGCCGAAGGCGTCACGGTGGGTGATCGGGTGGCCGGGTTCCTGCCCAACCTGCCCGAGGCCGTGATCGCCATGCTGGCGACCGCGAGCCTGGGGGCCATCTGGTCCTCCTGTTCCCCGGACTTTGGCACCAACGGTGTCATCGACCGCTTTGGGCAGATCCGTCCCCGGGTGCTCTTCTGTGCCGACGGGTACCGCTATGCCGGCAAGGAGATTGACTCCCTCGCCCGGGTCAGGGAAGTGCGCGAGCGTATTCCCGAGATCGAGCGGGTGATCGTGGTTCCGTACCTTCGCAGGGGCCCAGACCTCTCAGGGATCAGAGACGCGGTCGTTTGGGATGATTGGGCGGACCGGCAGCACGACCGCCCTACCGCCGTACCGCCTTACCGCCGGTTCGACTTCGCCCATCCTCTCTACATCCTCTACTCCTCCGGCACTACCGGCATGCCCAAGTGCATGGTCCACGGGGCCGGCGGGACGTTGCTCCAGCACCTGAAGGAGCTGGTGCTGCACACCGATTTGCGCCGGGCCGACCGGATCTTCTACTTCACGACCTGCGGCTGGATGATGTGGAACTGGGTGGTCTCCAGTCTGGCGGTAGGCGCCACGGTTGTGCTCTACGATGGCGCACCGCTCGCTCCCAAGACGATCCTCTGGGATCTGGTGGCGGGGGAGAAGGTTACCGTCTTCGGCACCAGCGCCAAGTATCTCGCACTGGCGGAGAAGGAGGGGTTGGTCCCGGGCCAGAGTCACGACCTTGGGCCCCTCCGCGCCATTTTATCCACCGGAAGCCCCCTGGCTGGTCACAGCTACGACTACGTGTATGGCCGGATCAAATCAGACCTCCATCTGGCCAGCATCAGCGGTGGAACCGACATCGTCTCGTGTTTCGCGTTGGGTAATCCGGTGGCGCCGGTGTGGCGAGGGGAGCTCCAAACCCGCGGGCTGGGCATGGCGGCCGAGGTATTCGATGGGAACGGCCGCGCGGTGCGCCAGCAGGAAGGCGAGCTGGTATGTACCCGTCCCTTTCCCAGCATGCCGGTGAGCTTCTGGGACGATCCGGATGGGTCCAAATACCGGGCGGCGTACTTCGAGTTCTTCCCCGGCGTGTGGCGTCATGGCGACTGGGCCAGGATTACCGGTCATGACGGCCTGGTCATCCTGGGCCGGAGCGACGCCACCCTGAATCCCGGGGGGGTGCGGATCGGGACCGCCGAGATCTATCGTCAGGTGGAGCAGCTGCCGGAGGTGGTGGAGAGCCTGGTGGTGGGGCAGGAGTGGGAGGGCGACGTGCGCATCGTATTGTTCGTCCGGCTGCGCGAGGGACAAATCCTGGACTCGGACCTCGCGGGGCGGATCCGGCAGCGGATTCGGGACTATGCCAGCCCCCACCACGTACCGCGCAAGATTTTGCAGGTCGCGGACATCCCGCGCACCATCAGCGGCAAGATCACCGAACTGGCGGTGCGGGACGTCATTCACGGGCGGCGGGTAGCCAACATGGACGCCATGGCGAACCCGGGCGCCCTGGACTTGTTCCGGGGTCTGGAGGAGCTTAACACCTGAGCCGGATTGTCGTCTGTGGAGTGTGATCCAGCCCCTATCGGAGTTGTGAATCTCGAGGTACCTTATCGCGACGCGGCTGTATCTCTACGCAGCCGCCCACTCGTGATGGCCCGCGGCACACGGACAATGGCGAAAGAGACCCTCTTGCGGGCAGGGTCCCTTCGCTCGAGGAGCACACGTATGAGACATCTGTTGACTCTGGCCGCCGCGGCCTTTCTCGCGGTTGGCTGCGCACGGAACCAGGACGAGACCGGTGCCGCCCCGGATCAGGGCGCCGACCCCTCAGTCACGGCGACCGACACCACCACCACCATGCCCACCGATAGCACCATGGGCCAGGTCGAGACGGACAGCAGCTTCGTCCAGCAGGATACCACGATGGCGGATCCGGGCATGAGCACGGATTCTTCGTCGGCTCTGCCCAGCTCCGAAGCTGATACTGCGGGGGCGGCCACCGACACCACCTCCACCGGTGCCTGGACCGACAGCACCTCTACCGCTGCCCCGATGGACAGCAGCGCCGCCGGGACGTCTGACACCACCGCAGCGCAGTAGCCCCAAGCAGGATGCTTCAGTGCGACCCCGGCTCGTCCGGGGTCGCTTGTTTTTTGCCCGTCAACGACGTGGATGTGATTCGTGACCTAGTGCGGTTGCCGCTCAGGCTACAAGTTGAGGTGCATTCGACAACCGGCCGCGTCGGCGGCCGGCCCGGCAACGCCACAATCACCGCGGACAGCGTCGGTGCTGACAGCGCGCTGACCACCCAGGAAACCTAGGGTGCGGCGGATACCGCGTCCACCTGGACTTCAATGCCGACGTTGGGCCCGAGGGACACTGGCGCCCCGATGACGGACTCAATCGAAGTACGGCGAACCTATTTGGAGATGCGATCACCGGGCGATCTGATGCCGGTACCGACTCCCACTCCGGCACCGCGGGTCGAGCGCCTCGCGCAATGCTCGCCGGAGCTCTTCCGCCGTCTCTACGCCGATGTCGGACGGGCCTTCCGCTGGACCGACCGGTTATCCTGGTCCGAGCAGCAGGTCGTGGCGCATCTCGCCGATCCGCGCACGTCGATCTGGCTGCTGTCCTGGGAGGCGGAGCCGGCCGGATACTTCGAGCTCCGGCAGCATGAGGATCGGTCGGTGGAGATCGTGTACTTCGGCCTGCTGCCGGCCCACATCGGGCGGGGCTGGGGCAAATACCTTCTGACCGAGGCCGTCCGGGCGGCATGGGCGCTGGCCCTATCGCGCGTGTGGCTGCACACCTGCACTCTCGATCATCCGGCGGCGTTGCCGAACTACGTGAAACGGGGATTCCGGCCGATGCGGGAGGAGGTGTATACGGTAGGCGGGTAGGCTGGTGGGCGGGTAGACCAGCGTGGGGATCCGTTTTCTCGGACTGGATGCTTCTTACCCGCTTACCCGCTTACCCGCCAGCTTCTCGAATTTCGCCGTGAAATGCCGCAGCAGGGGCGCCTGTTCGATGAAGCGGTATCCGCCGACGCTGGATCGACGCTGCCAGATCTCGAGGATGGCTTCCACCACGTAGTCGATGTGGCTCTGGGTATAGACCCGGCGGGGGATCGCGAGCCGAACCAGCTCCATGGCGGCAGGCGTTTCCTGGCCGGTCTTGCTGTTGCGTCGGCCGAACATCACGGTCCCGATCTCCACCGCGCGGATACCCGCCTCGATGTACAGCTCGGCGACAAGGGCCTGTCCCGGGAGCTCGAGCGGCGTGATTTGAGGAAAGAACGCGGCGGCATCGAGATAGATGGCGTGGCCCCCGGGCGGCTGAACAATCGGTACACCCGCTTTCGAGATGTGCTCGCCGAGGTAGGTGGTCGAGGTGATGCGGTAGAGCAAATAGTCTTCGTCCAGCGCTTCATGCAGCCCCACCGCGATGGCATCGAGATCGCGACCCGCCATCCCGCCATACGTCGGAAATCCCTCGGTCAGGATCAGAAGGTTACGCTCCTTTGAGGCAAGAACCTCATCGTTCGTGGCAAGCAGCCCGCCGATGTTGGCCATGCCGTCCTTCTTGGCCGACATGGTACAGCCATCGGCATAGGAGAACAGCTCCCGCGCAATCTCGAGCGGCGTCTTGTCGGCGTAGCCGTCCTCCCTCAGTTTGATGAAGTAGGCGTTCTCGGCGAAGCGGCAGGCATCGATGTAGAGCGGGATACCATGCTTCCGGCACAGCTGAGACACGGCCCGCACGTTGGCCATGGACACCGGCTGGCCGCCGCCGGAGTTGTTGGTGACGGTGAGCATGCACACCGGGATTCGCTCGGTACCCACCTCGGCGATCAAGGCCTTCAACCGCTCCACGTCCATATTGCCCTTGAACGGGTGACGAGCCGAAGGCACCAATCCCTCGGGAATGACGAGGTCGCGGGCTTCGGCGCCGGTGAACTCGACGTTGGCTCTGGTGGTGTCGAAGTGCGTGTTGTTGGGAACGACATGGCCAGGGCGGCACAGAGTCGAGAACAGGATTCGCTCCGCGGCGCGGCCCTGATGGGTCGGAAGCACGTGACGGAAGCCAAAGATCTCGTGCACCGCCTTCTCGAAGCGATACCAGGAGCGGCTGCCGGCGTAGGATTCGTCGCCCCGCATGACCGCGGCCCATTGCTCGGAGCTCATGGCGGCGGTCCCGCTGTCGGTGAGGAGGTCGATGAGGACGTCCTCGGCTCTGAGCAGGAAAACGTTATACCCCGCGGCTCGCAGCTTCTGCTCCCGCTCTGCCCGCGTGGTCAGCCGAATCGGCTCGACCGACTTAATCTTGAACGGCTCGATGATCGTGCGCATGCTTCAAATGTAGCGCAGGCCACGGCAGGTGCATTTGAGGCGGTCTTTCAACCTTCCACCCTCCATTAGCAAGGCGGCGGTATGGCGAGCACCGGATGGAAGACGCGCGACATTCTGCGCACCCTTGCGATCATTGCCGGCGTCTACATCACTCTCCAGGTGCTCTGGGTCGGGCGTTCGATCGTTCTTCTGACGTTCCTCGGCGTGCTATTCGGCATTGCGCTGGCCCGGGGAGTGGACTGGCTGGAACGGAGGCGAGTGCCCCGCGGGGTGGGTGCTGTCCTCCTCGTGCTGGCGTTTTTCGGCGTTCTCGCCGGGCTCGGCGCGGTGACGGCTCCCAGCATTTCGGGACAGGTCCAGGAACTGAAGACTCAGTTGCCCCAGGCGGTTGGCAAGATCCAGCGCTGGGTCAAGGATCGTCAGCAGGGCGTAAACCAGGTTCTGGAGCGGGTAGCGCCGGGTGCCGCTGCCGGCGGCGAGAAACAGTCTCCCGGCGACAGCACCGGCGGCAAGGCGGCGACGAAGGAGCCGGGGGCGTCTGACAAAGAGAAGGGGCCAGCAGGGCAGGGGGTGAACGACCAAATGGGCGGCATTGTCCGGCACCTGTTTGGATTCTTCTCCTCCACGCTATCGGTGCTCGGCGGCATGCTGCTGATTCTGTTCGTCGCCATATTCATCGCCGTCGACGCACGGACCTACCAGAATGGTCTCATGCACCTGTTCCCGCATGAGGCCAGGCCCCGGGCACGCGAGGTGCTCAGCGCGTCGGCAGCGATGCTCCGCCGCTGGCTGCTGACCCAGTTTATCAGCATGGTGCTGGTGGGCCTGCTCACGGCGGGGGTGCTGCTGGCAATGGGTGTCAAGGCGGCCCTTGCGCTCGGGATTATCGCCGGCATTCTCGAGTTCATTCCCATCGCGGGACCCATCCTGGCCGCGGTGCCTGCCATCGCCATGGCTTTCCTGGATGGTCCGGAGAAGGCACTGTACGTCACCCTGGCCTACGTCGTGATCCAGCAAGTGGAAAGCAACGTGCTGCAACCTCTCCTGATGAAAAAGGGACTGGAGCTGCCCCCGGTGCTTACGATTTTCACCCAGGGGGTGTTGGCGATCGTTTTCGGATTTGTGGGCCTGCTGGTGGCGGTGCCTCTGCTGGCGGCGGCCATGGTGCCCATCAAGATGTTGTACGTGCGGGATGTGGTTGGGGATGATGTGAAGCTGCCGGTGGGCGAGGGAGGTGGTGAAAGACGGTAAGGCGGTAAGGCGGTAAACGCTACCGCCGTTCCGCCCTGACGTCATCTAACGCCGAAATGCCTTCCCCAACAACCCGCTCACGTCGTCCATGACGGAGCCGTCATTGTCCTTATCCAGAAACCGGCTCAACGCTCCCATCACGCCCGGTGCCGACTGCTTCAGCTGCTCCTGCTCCCCGCTGAGCAGGGTGCTGAGCCCTCGCGCATCCAGGCGGTTGTCTTGCTTCGCCTTTCCGAGAGCGCCCAGCACCAGAGGGGCCAGCATGGTCAGCAGCGTTCCCGCCTTGCCGGCGTCCAGCCCGGTCACCTGGCTGAGACCCGTCTGCACCGCCTGCTGCCGTCCACCGAGTACATGGCGGAGGATGCCTGCACCCGGTTTTTCTGAGGCCCGGCTGACGTAGCCGGGCACGTCGTTTAGAATGCTCCCGTCGTGGTCCTTGGTGACGGCACTGGCCAGCGCCTGCGCCTGATTGGTGTCGCCCGCGTTGCGGGCAAGGGCGGAGAGGAGAAGCGGCAGCGCCGCATCAATTGCGTTGCCGGTGGTGCCGGGATCGGCGCCAATCCGGCCGCTGATCTGGTGAACCGTGTCGCTGCCGAGCTGTTGCTGAAGCATGTCGAGCAAAGCCATGACGTACCTCGTGTGAGAATGGGTATCGAACCGGGTTAACATCGCGGGTTCGCGTGAGATCGGGTGTGGGCTGGGTCACGCGCCCATTACCTTTCCCCCATGTCTTCGGCCTCCCGCGCACGCCTTCAGCTGCTCGGAGCCGCTCTGCTGTTCTCGACCGGCGGCGCGGCCATCAAGGCGGCAGAGTTTACCGGTTGGCAGATCGCCAGCTTTCGCTCGGGCTTTGCCGCGCTGGCGCTCCTGCTTATGGCCCCTGCTTCCCGTCGGGGCTGGACCCGGCATGCGGTGCTGGTAGGCTGTGGATACGCGGGCTGCCTGACGTTGTTCGTTTTGGCCAACCGTCTCACCACGGCCGCGAACACCATTTTTCTCCAGTCCACTGCGCCCCTCTACGTCCTGATCCTCGCGCCCTGGCTTCTCATGGAGCCGGTTCAGCGGCGGGACATCGGATTCATGATTGCGATAGGGTTCGGGCTCGCGCTGTTCTTCGTCGGGGCGGACCAGCCCGTGGCCACGGCGCCTGACCCGGCGCGGGGAAACCTGCTTGCCCTCATCAGCGGCTTCTTCTGGGCGGTCACGGTCTGCGGCCTCCGGTGGCTCACCGCCAAGCCGGGACGAGGCTCCCCCGTGGCGGCCGTCGCGTCAGGCAACCTCACCGCCTTTCTGGTGACCCTCCCCTTCGCGCTGCCTCTGGGCACCCACTCGGCCGCCGAGTGGTCGGTGCTGGTGTATCTCGGCGTTTTCCAGATCGCGTTGGCCTACGTGCTCGTCACCAGCGCGATCAGCCACATTCCCGCGCTGGAGGCCTCGGTGATTCTGCTCATCGAGCCGGCGCTCAATCCCCTGTGGGCCTGGCTGATGCAGGGTGAGGTGCCGGGAATCTGGACCCTGGTCGGAGGGGCGATCATTCTGGGCGCCACCACGGCCAAGAGCTGGGCTGAGCGGCGCGTGGAAGCGCCGGTCACCTGAGATGCGGCACGCTCCGGTTGCGCTGATCGAGACCATCCGGATCCGTCACGGGCAGGCGCCGCTGTGGTATTTGCATCTCCGGCGACTTGCGGTGAGCTGTAAGGCCTTGGGGATCCCGCTGCCGGGTGAGCTGGCGGTTCCGGCCGGTGGGAGCGACCGGGTGTATCGGCTCGAAGTCGGCATGCGGGGAGTGCAGGTGAGCGAACGGCTGGTGGGAGCTGCGGCACCGGTCAAGCTCGTGACTTCCAGGGTGGCGCACCACTCCTACCCTTTTAAGACCTCAGAGCGGGCTCAGTTCGACCGGGCCCTGGACGCCGCGCGGGCCGCCGGCGCGGATGACGCGCTGCTCCTCACCCCGGGCGGATACCTGGCCGAGGCGGCAATCTGGAGTGTTCTGTGGTGGGAAGGATCCGAGGTCTGCGGGCCGGCCTTCGACCTCGGCATCCTGCCCGGAGTTGGGCGAGCACGAGTTACCGAGATGGCGGGGAAGGTGGAGGAGCGCCATTCCACCTTGCGGGATCTGAGGGAGTCCCCCCTCGTCCTGGTCAATGCCGTGCGCGGGGTCGTCCCGGTTGCGACACTCGACGGCGCCCCGGTGCCGCAGTCTGCGCTCACGGACGCGCTGGCGCAGCAATTTTGGCCTTGACCCCACACTCATCCGGGCGATATTTTCCCGGGCTACGAACGGTGTTCTCAGGGCCGTGGTGGTTGTAGCTCAATTGGTTAGAGCGCCGGACTGTGGCTCCGGAGGTTGCGGGTTCAATCCCCGTCAGCCACCCTGGTAGGCGCCAGACCGCCGGCGGCGCTGGTGAGGCTGGTGCAGAGGTCCGTAGCTCAAGTGGTAGAGCACCGGTCTCCAAAACCGGGGGTTGCAGGTTCGAGTCCTGCCGGGCCTGTTGGTGGGGGCTATGGGCTGGTGGCTATTGGCTATGACTAAGGCCCAGAGCCTCCCTCACGGCGCTATCGTCTAGGGGACTAGGACGGGGCCCTCTCAAGGCCCAAACACGGGTTCGAATCCCGTTAGCGCTATGTCCGGAGGATTGTTGGCCCCATCGTCTATCGGTTAGGACGGGACCCTTTCAAGGTCCAGAGAGGGGTTCGACTCCCCTTGGGGCTATTCGCGCCGCTAGCTCAATTGGCAGAGCAAGTGACTCTTAATCACTAGGTTGTAGGTTCGATTCCTACGCGGCGCACTTCACTTTCCGCAACATCCTCTAGCCACTCATCGACATCGGGCCTCGCATCCAGCGGGCCCGATGTGCCGATGCCGGTGCCCGGCGGGCTGCGCTGGATTGGGGTCAGCGCCTCGGGGGTGGGTCTGACCCTATTGCCGGCAGGATGTCTTGGTGTGATTCCTGGCCTTGGTCGACAGATCGGCCATGGCACTCTTGATATCGGCCCGGTCATAGTACGCCGAGGTGTACTTCCACATGGCAAACCCGCACACGTAGGTCTGCCCCAGGATCGCGTTGCCGTACGTCCTCACCTCGGCCGCGCTCATGGCCCAGCGGCTGGGATAGTTGCCGTGGAATCCGCTGGACCCGTTGCCCCCATCGAGTACGTTCAGCCCCGCGAACACGCCCAGGCCCTTCCGCTTGGCCGCCGCCACCTGGTTGGATGCCCAGAGTGCGGTGTTGCTGCCCATGTTCGACATGTACATGGCCCAGCCTGCGTCGAGATATGTGTAGGGGATGGTGGCGGCGGCGAGCCAGGAGGGTGGCGCGTTGACCACTGTAATCAGGTTGGGCCAGATCTGTTTGCTGTACTGGGCCATGGCCTCGACGGTTGCCTGCGGCACGATCTTCCCGCCCCACCGGCTCTGAAAGTGCGGCTCGTCGATCAGGAAGTGGCCGATGAGGGTACCGTCGGTGACGTACGAAGTGAAGTTGAGCCCCTTATACCGATCGATCAGGGTTTTCCATGTGGTCAGGCTGAAGGTCCCGTCGGGGTTCCTCGCTTCGCCGGCGAGGTTGAGAAGTGCGCGCCCGTTCTTGGTCTTTACCGAACCCAGATACGACAGGAGCGAGGAAGGGCTCATCCCCCGCACCGCTCCGGTGTGGACGGTAGTAAACTGAGCCGGAGTCAGGGCAAACGATGCGAAGACAACTCCGGGCGGTGGGGCAATCGCAAACCCGGCCCGTTCGCCGGCGGGCGTCCCCTTGGTGGGACCCAACTGATCCGAGCTTTGACAGCCAGCCAACGCGGTCAGGAGCGCCGCCAGCAACGACGTAGGTCTTTGCATCATATAGCTGCAGTGCCTCGTGGCATCAGTTAATCCGGTGGGCCATGGTCGCAGGGAGCGCACGGAATCCGAACAGCTCTAGGAAGGCAGTAGCGACAACGGCAGGCCAACCAGGTGTCCTGCCGGGCACAGCGGAGGTTAACTCCTACCAGCTCAAGAATCAGCAGCGGCACCGCATTTGTCAACTCCAGCTCAGTCGTCATCCTCGTCGTCGTGCCGGTCCTTCAGCGCCTCCGCGGCCACGTGACGAATGTTGGAGTCTTTCTCCCGCGCGGCCAGCTCGAGCACTGCATTTCCGCGGCGGTCGTCTATCTCGGCCAGAGCCCGAACGATCGCATAGCGCAGGCGCGGCTCTGCGCCCGCGTATGCGCCCGACAACGCCGGCACCGCCACCGAGTCGGCGATCTCTCCCAGTGACGACGCAGTGATGATCCTCAGCTCCAGGTCCGGGTCTCCCAGGGCCGTAATGAGCCGCGCTGGTGCCCGGTTCAGATCATCCAGTTCCCCCAGGGCCTGGGCCGCCAGCCGACGGACCACGACGTCAGTATCGTCCAGCGACTGGGCCAGCGCGTCCGCCGCTCTCGGACTTTCCACCTCGCCCAGAGCCTGCGCCGCCGCGCGCCGGACGTCGGTGACGTTGTCCTTGAGCGCCTGCGTCAATGCACCGGTCCCACGGTGGTCCTCGATCTCGCCCAGCGCCTCGATGGCGGCAGTCCGAACCCGGGGGTCGCCGTCTCTTACCAGCGGGGTGAGTCGGTCGGTGGCCCTGATGTCTTCGATCTCGCCCAGCGCGCTGGCCGCTCCGGCCCGGGTCTCCGCATCGCTCGAGCGGAGCAGCTCAACCAGCGGCTTGACCGCGCGGGCGTCCTCCAGCTCACCCAGGGCATACGCAGCCATCCGGACCACGGCCGGCTCGCGGTCGCGCAGGGCGCGGGTGAGATCGTGAAAGGCGGCGGGATCCTCCGCGTCCGCCAGGCCCAGCGCGGCTGCCTCACGCATCCGTGGATCGTCCTGCCGGAGGGCTTGGCGCAGCTGCCGCACCGATTCCGGGTCTTCGCTCCGCCCCAGCATTCGAGCCGCAGCCCGCCGCACACACGATTGTGGGTCTCCCAGGGCTCGAGTGAGATAGAGAAGGGCGGCGTGATCCGTCACTCGCCGGCTCAGTCCCTGGCGTGCCCGCTCGACCGCTGACTCTGCCTGAAGGTTTCCTGGCTGGTATTCCATGTCCCAGTCGCCCCAGTTGTTGCCTAACGAATGCACCACGAATTGACAGACGATGGGATCGGCCACGGCCAGTGACTTGAGGAACCCGGCCACTGCAGTGGAGTCAGGGCCTTTCTGAGGAGGCTTCACGCCGGCCCACGGGTCCACTTCGTCATAGTCGTGATCGTGACCTTGCGCCTGAAGGGGTGCCCCGAGCGCCGGTACCAGCATGACTGACGCGAGCAGGTAGGCGAGCGGAGTGGGTACGGTCAGCATGTGTAGTCTCCGATACAGCAGGTCTGGGATGGCGGGGCGGCATCGTCGACTTGGATACCGGAGACTGGGAAAGGGTTGTAGCGCTAGCGGAATGTTCCCGGGCTCACCTGGTACACACCGTGATACATGCCTGCTTCGTCCTCCGGGGCCCAGAATCCCAGTTGCTGCGTCCAACGGGTGGTCTGCAGCCGGCGGCCGCGCAGGGTGAGGAATCCGCCCGCGCGGGTGGTGAGCACTCCCAGCTTTCGCAAATCGGCCAGCCCCCGAATGGACACACTACTGCGCTCTGCGGCGAGACGCCGCGCGGCTACCGGGCCGATTCCGGGCACACGCACCAGTTCCTCCGGGGAGGCGGTCTGCACTTCGACCGGAAAGAGCTCCGGATGAGCCAGCGCCCACGCACTCTTGGGATCGAGCGACAGCGGGAGGTTCCCGTTTGGCTGGTAGACCACCTCGTCCGGGGTGAAGCCGTAGCTCCCGAGCAGGTGGGCCGCCTGATACAGCCGGTGCTCGCGCAGTGCCGGAGTGGCGGCCACCTCTTCCATGGGGGTGTTGCTGATGGGACGGAAGGCACTGAACTGCGGATGGTGAACGCCGCCGGGCGCCTTCAGCCGGGTGACCGTGTCCAGCAGGCTACGATCGGTATCAGACGTAGCGCCGACCACGAACTGCATGGTCATACCACTGGCGCCGCCGGGGTGCAGCGGATCTCGCGGCCTGCCGTAGGCCTGCTCGGCACGTTCGCGTACCACCAGCGAGCGCACCCGCTCAAAGTCGTGCAGCGTGGTCGAGAAGCTCTTGTCCGGCGCGATCTGCGCTAAACTCTCGCCGCACGGAGCCTCGAAGTTGAGCGACACCCGGCTTGCCAGCGCCGTCAGACGGTCGATCTGCGACGTCTCGGACCCGGCAACCAGCTTGACGTGAATGTAGCCGGCGAACTTGTGCCGCTCTCGCAGCAGCTCGAGCACCTGAATCAGATCATCCATGACCTTCACCGGCCGCCCCGGAATGCCGGTGGTGATAAACAGGCCTTGGCACCAGCCGCGCTGGTGGGCGCCCATGAAGATGCGCACCAGCTCCTCGGGCTTGAGCAACGTGCGCGGCATGGGCCGATCCCGTCGCATGGGACAGTAGTGACAGTTGTAGCTGCACGCATTGGTCATGAGGATACGAAGCAGAGACACCCGCCGGCCCGGCCCCGGGCGGAGCTGCCGAATGTTGAGCGGCCGCAGCGCGCCGACCTCGTTGGTGTGTTGCAGGCGGGGGGGCAGCCCCTCCCGATCGTCGACCGCCAGTGACATCAGCAGCTCGAGCTTTTGCTCCAGGTCTGCGCTGCGCATTGTTTCCGCTTTATTAGGGTCCTCCGAGCCTACCCGAACAAATACCGAAAGTCAATAGTAACGTACGAGCGATGCCAAGGTGCGGGAAGTGTGTTTCCCGTCGATGGCTGCTATCATATTCACGACCAGCCCAACAGGATGAGCCCGCGTTGACCGCAGCCCCCGCAGCGTCCCCCAAGTACACCACAGCCCGAAATTTTATCGGCGGCAGATTAGGTGCCCCGGGCCCCCGGTTGCTCGACGTGATTAATCCCAGCGACGGAAGCCTCCTTGCCCGGGTGCCACTGTCGTCCGGCCGCGAGGTGGACGAAGCCGTGGCGGCCGCAGCGGCCGTATTCCCAGCCTGGTCCGCCACGCCGATCAAGGAGCGGGTGCAGGTGTTCTTTCGGTATCGGGCTCTGCTAGAGCGTGAGGTTGATCAACTGGCTGCTTTGATCACGGAGGAACACGGGAAGGTCCGGAGCGAGGCCGAGGCCGAGGTCGCGAAAGCGATCGAGCTGACGGAGTTTGCCTGCTCGCTGCCGCAGATTGTGACCGGAGAGGTGCTCGAAGTAAGCCGGGGCGTCGAGTGCCGAACCGACCGGTCTCCCATCGGGGTCGTCGCGTCGATTGCGCCCTTCAACTTTCCCAGTATGGTGCCGCACTGGACGATTCCCAACGCGCTGGTGCTGGGCAACTGCATGGTCCTCAAGCCATCCGAGCTCGTGCCATTGAGCGCCGGCAGAATCGCGGAGTTGCTCACGGAAGCCGGGCTGCCTCGCGGGGTGTTTAGCGTGGTCCATGGAGGCCAGGAGGTCGTGGAAGCCATCTGCGATCACCCGGGCATTGCCGGCATCACCTTTGTGGGGTCAACCACGGTCGCCAAGCTGGTGTACCGCCGTGGCTCCGGCAACCTCAAGCGGGTGCTCGCACTGGGCGGCGCCAAGAATCACCTTTTCGTGCTACCGGATGCGAACCCCGAGATGACCTCCGGGAACATCGTGGCATCGATGTCGGGCTGCGCCGGCCAGCGCTGCATGGCCGCGTCCGTCATGCTCGCCGTCTCCAACGCCGATCACATCGTCAGGCGTATCGTCGACCAGGCACGATCCGTGGTGCCCGGAGAATCGCTGGGTCCGGTGATCTCGCTCGCTGCCAAGCAGCGGATCGAGGGTTACATCGCCGAAGCAGAGGCCGCCGGCGCGACGGTGCTGCTGGATGGGCGCCATGCCACGGTGCCCGGACGCGAAGGCGGTTTCTGGGTGGGTCCCACCATCATCGATCACGTGCGTCCGGACATGCGCATCGCCCAGCAGGAGGTGTTCGGCCCGGTGCTGGCGATCATCCGGACCACGGATGTGGATCAGGCGCTGGCGATCGAGAACGCCTCCCCCTACGGCAACGCGGCCGCCGTCTTCACCGAGAATGGGGGTGCCGCGCGCTACGTCACCGACCGGGCCAGCGCCGGGATGGTCGGCGTCAACGTGGGCGTTCCGGTGCCGCGCGAGCCGTTCTCCTTTGGGGGATGGAATGAATCGCGGTTCGGCGTGGGCGACATCACCGGCCGGGGCTCCATTGAATTTTGGACTCAGACCAAGAAAACAACGACCAAGTGGGCGCCACAGGCCGCGACCAATTGGATGTCGTAGGAGAATCCAATGACTGACCTGATGCCGCCACCGTTGGCGATGCCGCCCTTCTCCTACACGCCGCACCCCTACCAGGGTCCCTCTCGCGAGCAAGTTCTCGCGCTGCGGCAACGCTACGTCAATCCCGCCTTATTCACGTTGTACCGCGACCCCCTGATGATCGTCGAGGGGAAGATGCAGTATCTGTTCGACGAGACCGGCCGGCGGTACCTCGATCTCTTTGCGGGCATCGTTACGGTCTCTTGTGGCCACTGTCACCCCAAAGTGGTAGAGCGGGTGCAGGCTCAAACGGCGACACTGCAGCACACCACCACGATCTATCTCCACCCGAACCTTGCTCTGCTGGCGCAGAAACTGGCGTCGAAGATGCCGTCAGGTCTCGAGGTCACGTACTTCGTGAACAGCGGCAGCGAAGCCAATGACCTGGCCATCACCATGGCCCGGCTTTACACCGGCAACAGCGATGTGATTGCGCTGCGAAATGCCTATCACGGCGGCTCGCCCAGCTCGATCGGGCTCACGTCACACCACACCTGGAAGCATCCCGGGCCGGGCCACGCGGGTGTGCATCACGCGCTCGCCCCCGACCCCGCCACCAGTTTGTTCAGCGGTACCCCGCAGGAGATCGCATCCAAAAGCGCGACTGACCTCCGCCAGCTGATCCGCTACTCGACGCCCGGCAAGGTGGCCGCGTTCATCGCCGAGCCGATCCAGGGGGTTGGCGGGGTGACGCGCGGGGCGGCCAACTACTTTGGTGAGGCCTACGCGATCGTCCGGGAATATGGTGGATTGTGCATTGCCGACGAGGTCCAGACTGGATTTGGCCGCACCGGCGAGCACTATTGGGGCTTTCAGAACTACGGCGTGATTCCCGACATCGTCACCATGGCCAAGGGCATCGGCAACGGCGTCCCGCTCGCCGCCGTGACGACCCGCAGGGAGATCGCTCAGGCGCTCACCAGCCGTATCCACTTTAACACGTTCGGCGGAAATCCCGTCTCCATGGCCGCCGGTCTCGCCGTCCTCGAGGTGATCGACGAGGATGGGCTTCAGGAGAACGCGCGGAGGGTCGGGAGCCGTCTGCTCCATGGGCTGCGCCGGCTGGAAAGCGGCCATGACTTGATCGGGGATGTCCGGGGCATGGGACTCATGCTTGGGGTCGAGCTGGTGACCGACCGGGGGACGCGGGCACCGGCGGGTTCCGAGACCCTGGAGGTGCTCCAGGCGGCGCGGGAAATGGGGGTGCTGATGGGCAAGGGCGGGCTGGATGGAAACGTGCTGCGGATCAAGCCACCCATGTGCATCACGACCGAGGATGCAGATTTCGCGGTGGACGTCCTGGACCGAGCGCTCAGTCGGGTGGGCGGGGGATGAGGCCCAACCGGTTGCTGGCTCCGCTGCTGTTCGTCGCGCTGCCTCCGTGTCTGCTCGGGGGCAGTTCCCTGGCGTTGGAAGCGCAAAGCGGAGCAGGTCGAGCGGCTCCTCGAGCCCGTGAGCTGGGTATTCCCTTCGATGGAACCCCAGGGCGTTACAACGCCATCACCGATGTGGCCGGCGTCGAGGTTGGACACACTACCCTCATTTCCGGCCATGGTGCGTTGGTGCCGGGCCGCGGGCCCGTGCGGACTGGGGTGTCAGCTATCCTGCCCCGCGGCCGTGCCGAGGCGGCACCCGTGTTCGGCGGCTGGTTCTCCCTGAATGGCAACGGCGAAATGACCGGTACCACCTGGCTGGAGGAATCGGGTGAACTGGAAGGTCCGGTGCTCATTACCAACACCCACAGCGTCGGCGTGGCACGGGATGCGGCCATTCAGTGGATGCTGGAGCACCGGCCAGGTTTTCTTTGGACGCTGCCGGTTGTCGCCGAGACGTGGGACGGTGTTTTGAACGACCTCAACGGCTTCCACGTGAAACCGGCCCATGTATTCGAGGCCCTGGATGGAGCCCGCGGCGGCCCCGTGGCTGAAGGCGCCGTGGGCGGAGGCACCGGCATGCTGTGCAACGGCTTCAAGGGTGGCATCGGCACTTCATCACGCGTGCTTCCACCCGAGTTGGGCGGGTACACGCTGGGCGTGCTGGTGCAGTGCAACTACGGCTCCCGGCGCGGGCTGCGGGTGGCCGGCATACCCGTGGGTGAGGAGTTTGTGGAGCCCGCAATTTGCTGGGCGGGCTCCACCCCCCCACGACGTGAATGGCTCCGGGATCTGCCGCGCTGTGGAACACGAAGCTCGTACCTCGAGCGACCGCATCCCGAGTCGGGCTCGATCATCATCGTCGTCGCGACCGATGCTCCGCTGCTGCCTCACCAGCTGCGGCGACTGGTGAAGCGTGCTTCGCTTGGCCTGGGACGGGAGGGGAGCATCTCCAGTAACCTGTCCGGAGACATCTTCATCGCCTTCTCTACCGCGAACCGCGGCCTGGTCGGCAATACCGCGCGAGTCAACCTGCAGATGCTTCCGAATGCGAAACTGGACCCCCTGTTCGCGGCCACGGTGCAAGCTACGGAAGAAGCGGTGACCAATTCCATGGTGGCCGCGGTGACCATGACAGGCGCGGACAGTATTCAAGCCCGCGCCCTCCCGCACGATCGTTTGCTCGCCACTTTGCGCAAGCACAATCGCCTGGGATCGCCCCGATCGGGCCGCTGAACCGGAGGGTCCGGTCACTCAGCAGCCGAAAGTAGGGCGTCAAGGGGAAGGGTCGGGCGACGTACTCCCGCTCCCCTCTCGGCGGCGTACCTCCGCCAGGGCCAGCACGATGGAGTTCTGGGACGCGAGCAGCTCGCGCATGGCGTCCTGGGAGCTCCGGCCTGGCCGCGGGGCCTGGGCTTCTCCTTCGTCCAGGAAGGGCCACAATTTCGCCCAGACTTCATCCGGTAGCACGGTTTCCAGATACTCGAGCGCGGTGCCGCGGAGGTAGCGGTCGCCGGTATGGAGCCCGTGATACGCGAGCCGAACGGTTTCCCGCGGCAGGGCAATTGAGAGCAGGGTGAAGAGATGCTCCAGGCTCCGATTGGTACGACCCCGCAGCACCTCGGCCTCCATGGGAGACGAGTCGTCGTCCGGCTGATCGATCAGTTGCCGGGTCTCCCACAGCCCGCGCTCCACCGTCATCTCGCGGATCATCACCTGGAACACTCGTTCCCGCGCTACCTGGAGGTCAGGGATTTCGCCCGCGAGATAGCTCAGCGCGCGCGCCGAGCGGTACCGCACTTCGAATCGGCGGTCGCCCATGGCGTCGAACAATGCGTTGAAGGCCCCGACCGTTCGTGAGGCTGCCACGACGGAGACCAGCCGCCGGCGAATGGCGAAGTCCTCTTCCGGATCGAGCAAGTGCTGCACGAACACGCTCGGGTCCTTGCGCGCCACTGCTCTCAGCGCCTTGATGGCGTCGAGGGCCACCTGGTCCCACGCGAGCAGCTCGATGACGGCATCAACCTCGTTCGCCGCCACCCCGGTGGCGAGCACGCGCTGCACGTCCTCCCGGTTGCCGGCGGCGATGGCCTGACCCAGCCGCGATGTGCCCGCCTCTGGAGGAGGGCTTGCCGCCGGTGGAACGCGATCGTCAACCTCTCGGGCAGGGACGTGGGGCCGCTGCCGGATTCCGCTCAGGTCGAAACCACCTACCGTCTGCAGCAGGGCGGAGCCCTCATCCTGCAGCGGGTCGGATACCTGGCCGGAGCGGCGGTGCAGGGTTCCCTCGAGCGCCGCGACGTAACCCAGGTGCAGTCTGCGAGCGACATACAACGCCCCCAGAGACAGCACCACAGTGGCGCCCAGCAAGGCCTTCCCCGTGGCCGCTCCGGTAAGAACCATCGCAGCCACGATGATGGCCCCGCCGATAACGTCACCCACCCGGGCGGCGCCCACGTCGATCAAGAGCTTGGTCGCCCGCTTCTCCCGGGGCGCCACGGGAGTGAACAACAGCTCATAGGCACCGCGGAAGAGGGAGTTTCGAAGCACCACCTCAGCCCCCCTCGCCAGCAGCACCGGTATGAGGCCCGGGACCAGGAACGCTCCCACGGCTCCGACAGAAACGCCGGCCGGCAGCAGTGCGGCGCTGCGGGCGATGCCAAGCCGCACCAGCAGCTTCCTGAGGGTGGTGACCTGAAAGGAAATGCCGAGTAGCGCCGTGACCGTGTAGAAGGCGGCAAAGAGACGCAGGAGCTCTTCGCCGGTGGCCGCGGCCGCCGCTGCCCGCGCCTTGAAGACGTAGTCCAGCAATCCCTCCGCGGCTGAGGTCAGTGTGACTAGCAGGGCCATGCTGAGCAGGTAGGGCGAAGCCCGGAGGATCTCCGCGGCGCTCCCGCCTGCCGTATCGGGGTCGGCGTCAGGGTCCTGTGCCTGGGCCCGGGAAGGCGCCCCGTGGTTCACACCCAGCACCAGGCCGGCAGCGAGCAGGTGCAGGCCAGCCAGAATGGGGAGCATGGCGAGGAGCGACATCATCGCGCCGACGCGCTCGGGCAACAGTCCGCCGACCAGCCCGCCGACCGAGCCTCCCGCCGTGATGTGACCGATAGTTCTACGGGCCGTGCGTGGGTCGAAGCGCTCGTTGACGATGGCCCAGAAGCCGGAGACGAGCAGAGCTCCCAGAGCCGTAAAGTGGAAGTAGAGCAGAATTGCGGCGGGGCGGCGCGACTGGAGGGCCAGCGCCCATTCGGCAAGCAACAGCAGGCCGCTCAGCGCGAAGAGCCGCGGGACGAGCGCACTTGGCCTGCTGCGCGCCATGACCCGGGCGAGCCCGACCGAGACGAGGGCAGATACCACCGCCGCGGTTATCACCATCGCCGGGAGTGACGCGACGCCAAAGCTCGACAGAAACAGCGCGTCCCGCGTTGCCTTGCCCGCTATCTGGAACGCGATCATGACCGTGCCGGCAGCGGCAGCGGCCGCGACCGCTGGGCCGTCTGGGCGCATCAGAACCCGAAGCCCGCCTGCGCATAGATCCCGGTTCGCTCGTCGCTCTTGGCCACGGCGAGCGACAGCATGTATGCCCGTTCCAGATAGGACAGCCAGACCCCCCCGCCGGCGGCCGAATGCCACGTATCAGAGGACTCGCCGGCGAGCCAGACCCGACCCGCGTCGGCCAGGCCAAAAACTCCGAAGGTGGCGGGTAGAACAACGGTCACCTTGGCCAGCGAGAGCCGCAGCTCGGTGGATCCATAGGCCGACGCGTCACCGGCGTAGCGGTTCACCCGGCCCAGCCGTACGGTCGAGGCGCCACCGATGAACGCCGCCTCGAAGAACGGGTACTGACCCCAGAGCTTGCGCCCGCCAACCCGAAGGGCGAGCGTCGGCTCCAGCGGCGCGCGAGCCGAGAGATAGGTGGACGCCTCGCCATGCACTTCGCCGAAGGTGCTGTCCACATCCCAGATCGCTGGATAGACGCTCCCTCCCAGGTCGAGGAGCAGCCCGTTCCGGGCGAGGACCCCCCGGTCCCGGCTATCGTAGCGGAACGTTGCCGCTCCACCCACCTCGCCGAAGTTTCCGGTGCCGTACACGCCGCCGAGCGAGCTGAGGAATCGGCCGGGCCGGTCATCGGTCGCCACATACTTGAGAGCTGGTCCGAACCGGAATGTGGCGCGGTGGCCCACAGCAAAGACCAGCGAAGGTTGGAGCCCGAAGGCATCCTGCGTCACGCGATAGAACTCGTTGTTACCAGGCGCCCCGATCTCGTTACCAAATCCATGGAAACTGATCACGTCGATGCCGGACGCCCGGGCGAAAATTTCCGCATAGTTGCCGGAGTTTTCCCGCCGGAAATCCCCGCGATATTCCAGCCGGTAACTCTTAGGACCAGTCGCGAATGCGGCCCGGAACTGGTGCCGGCTCGCATAGGGGTTCTTACGGAAACCGTAGACGCTCAGGGTACGGCCTCCGCCAAGAAGGAGGCCGACGTCGGGAGCAAGACTCAAGGTGGTGGAGGCAGTCCACCGCTTGCCCCAGTCGCGGGCAGGCAGGGCGTTTTCAGTCGTACGAGGTGCGGTGTAAGGGCGGCGGTCGACCTTGGTGTCCCCCCCGGCTGTCCGTGCCGGCCCGGCAGGGTCGTCATAGAAGCGCGCCCGACCACCCCGAGCTGAGTCTACCAGGCGGTCTTGCCCCGGACCTCCGAGCACCCGAATCAGAGGTCCGTTGTCCCGGCCTCGCACCGCGGCGTGGTCGTCTCCACCCTCAAGCAATAGCCGAACTTCGGCCGTCGATCGCGAATCGAAGCGACGGGTGAAATACGGTTCACTGCTACCGGCGCTGGAAAGCGTCAGCTGCACCGTGCCGTTGGGTTCTCGTACGGCCGCGGCCTGGTCGGCGGCATCGGTGGCATGTACGTCCACCTGCTTGGCCAGGAGGTTGTAGTAGTCGCGCGCGGCTTCGAGGAGATGATCGCGCCGCGACCGCAGTGTCGCCGCGAGCGTACTTCCCTGGAGCTGATAGTGCTCGGGTGGGAGCGCCCGCACCGCGCCATCGATGACGGCGTCGGTGAGCGCCGATTGGAGCCGGATTGCGGCCGACTCCCAGACCGGCCACTCGAGCTCGACCAGCAGGCGCCGGTCGAGATCACGACCGTTCCAGGTGGCGCCGGCGAGGTAGGGATAGTTCGGACCGAAGTTGGTGAGCTGGGGAGCCGATTGCCGCGCCACATATAAAAGGACGCCATCATACTTCGCAAAGGCCTGGTCCCGGTCATGCGGAATGGGGACCCAGCGCCGCGGAACCGGGCCACTCATGCGAGCCCAGCTCCACTGTCCCGCATGCCGGTCCCAGTCCCCAATCAGCAGATCAAAAAGCCGAGCGGTCAGAAATGCACTCGCCTCCACTCGATCATCCGCGCTCCGGCCGAGTCGCGCGAGCAGCGAATCGGAATTGACAATTTCCTTGGCACCGCCCCAGTGGGCAGCGGCGGGGCGGGGTCCGCCGATCCGCTCTTCCAGGAAACCGATGACGCCGGCAAACTCCGGCCGGAACTCTCCGAGAGCCGCGTCGTCGGGAAGAATAAAGAGCCGCGACTGGCCGTGAAGAATCCCCGCCGCATCGAGGAGTGGTCCCACCACCAAGGGGCCCGTTGGCAGCGCCGAGCTGGTCTGGTCTCGCACGACATTGCCGGCCACGGTGGAGCGCAGCTCCTGCGGCAGCGTCGCCGACGGGTCTTTGTCGACGGACCGGAAGAAGAATTCGCGGCCATCACCGGCAACCAGAAGCAGGGACCTGGTCTGCTGTCCGCCCCCCTTGGACACCGGTCTCAGTCCGCCGGCATAGGTGCGAAGGTCGAGGACCGGTACCGACATCGGTGTCGACCACAGCGAGCGATACTCCCGGCCGAACAGCAGACGGTGCAGGCCGCTCGCGCGGTAGCGTGGTCCCGCCGCCTGCACGACACGCGGCCCCGAGGTGCCGTCCGTCTGTTGTCCCGCGAGGCTCGGCGCTCCTGCACCCAGCACCGCGCATACCAACCACAGCCGCCGCTCACAACCCATGGCCCGCCTCATTCTACCCATGTGGAGAAGACCTCCCGTGCCGTACCGGCACGATCCACCTTCAGAATCGCCAGCCGCGCGCTTCCTGCGCGCGGGATGTCGAGGCGGGCAAAGCCGCTGGCGTCTTTGTTGAACAAGCTTCCGGAAATCCGCGCCGCCCGACCGCTGTGCCCGTAGATACCCGACCCGCTTACCAGCTGGAGACCTGCGGCGCCACCGTCGATCACCTGAAGGTTGTGCTCGTGGCCTGCCGCACTCAGCGCGGGAGGTGTAGCTCGGTACGCCCTGCGAAACGCCGCGATCATGTGCTGGTAAGCCCGCGATCCGATATCCTGCCTGGAGATACCCTCCAGCCGTGCGGTCGGATAGAGGGAACCGAGCAACGGGAGCGGAATCCACAGGGACCGCTTGACTGTCCGCAGCGGGAACAGGTGATCCAGGAAACCGAAGTACCCTCCGTGAACGCCGCCCGACATGAGCGGGTGGTGCTGGGCAACCACCACCATCCGCCCGCCGGCCCCGGTCACCGCGGCTCGGAGAGAGTCCACCACAGCCGCTTCCGTGGCGGGGACGCAGCCGGACTCCGAACCCTGCGGCCTCGGTCCCGGGTGCAGCCACCACTGTGTGTCCAGCAGGACGAGACGAAGTCGAGTGCCGACATCGACTACCTCGGGGCCGGGGCATCCGCCGCCGGGCGCTAACTTCACCGTGCTCCGCCCCACCGAATCCACGAAGCGCTCCTGGCGCTTGATCGCTTCCCACCCGTCGCGGCCGTGCTTGGCCCAGTCGTGGTTTCCCGGTACGAAGAAGCCACGGGCACCTGTGCCCAAGACCGCGTCCATCTGCGCCGTGAGGCTCCGCTCGGCCGCGCGCCGACCGGGCCGACCCGGTGCCGGAAGCCCCCGTGGGTAGGCATTGTCGCCCAGGAAGACCACTACCCGGTCGGACCCACCAGCAGCGAGATCCCGCTTCAGCGCTTCCAGGACCGGCTCTCCGGTCGAGTCGGGCTTGCCGGCGTCACCGATGAGGTAGAGCCTGGTGGCCACGGACGCGGGAGCCAGCAGCGGTACCGGCTGGGGCGGCGCCGGCGCCGGCCCGGCGCAAGCCAGGGCGGCGGCAAGCGCCCCCGCGCCCAGCCACTGTGCTCTTCGGGTCACCGGCGGGCTGTGTCGGTTCCGAGCACCTTGGATTTGCGCGCATACTCCCGTCCCACGGCCAGTGCGAGGAACAACCAGACTCCGGCGAGCACCAGATTGACCCTGGCAAAGCCCGCCGTCCCCAGGCCCATCATGGTGATCCCCACAAACACGAGTGCGGCCGACATGACGTCACCGGCCCGCCAGAAGAAGGAGTCGATGACCTGTTTTGCCTTGTATTTCTCGTCTCGGCTGGTGGGCAGGAAGAGGACGTTGCGGACGGTATTCTGGAAAGAGTAGTCGGTGGCGTTCTCGGCGATCTTGACCGCTCGCACGAGCGCGAGCACCGGCGCGAACGCCAGGAAGGCGTACCCGGTGAACGCGATCACCGGCAGCACCAGGATTGCGGCCTTCACGCCGAAATACTTCAATATCCGCGACACCACAAAGAGCTGGAGGACCAGCCCCACGATATTCACCACCAGATAGAATTCCGAATAGAAGCGGCCGATGTATTCCGGCACCGCCAGTCCGCCGGCCGTCCCGGAGCTGACCGCGATGGCCGCAGCCTCCGCCACGGTACGGCCGAGGATGTACTCGCCGGTCGTGTTCACCCAGTTGACGAGCAGCATCAGCAAGGCAATCAGCAACAGATAGCGACTCCCAAACACGAGGCGAAAAGTGCCCGGCCGACTGACCGGGCCCACTCCGGGCAGCGACACGGTCAGCTTCTGGGATTCTTCCATGGCGTGGATCTGATACTCGCCGGTGGCAGCGGGTATTTCGGCGGTGGTCAGATGAGGTGGCAGGTGGGTCTCGTGCCGGGCTCTCTCGCGCGCATCCACCACATTGCTGACGGCCGCCGCCAGCACCAGAATGGCGGCGGCAACCAGCAGCGCCTGCGGGACGCCCACGAGTGGAATGATCTGCCGGGCGAGGATACTTCCTATCACCGCGCCCAGCGACATACCGAAGGCGACGATCACGAACAGACGCTCACCTTGCTCCTTGGTATAGAGATCGTTGGCGAAGGACCAGAATTGGGCCACGATCATCAGGCTGAAGATGCCGACCCAGAGAAAGAAAATGACACCGATCGAGACGTTTGCCTTACTGAGGCCGTAGAAAGCCACCAGACACAGGACAAAGAACGCCGTCACCGCATTCAGCAATCCGCGCCGCGGCAGCCGGTCGGCCAGAAGACCGTAGGCCGGAACCAGGGCCAGGAGCACAACCGCCTGGCCCGCCGCGGCATACGACTTCACTTCGGCGCCCTCCCCCGACAGAATGAGCGCCTCACGCAACGGCTTTATGATGTAGTAGGCTGCGAGGAGCAGAAAAATGTTGAGGGTGAGCAGCAGCGCGGTGCCCGCCTCCCCCGGCCGCACATCGGTAAACAGACCTAGGGCGCGTTCGAGCGGGCGGTAACTCCTCACGAGCCCGCCGAGGCAAGCGGCGATGGGGGTTCCACCGGCTCCCAGCTGGCTTCGATGGTCTTCGTCAGGATGCGGTGGGAATCTGTCTGCTCCCGGCGGAAGGCCTCGGGATGGTGGCGCTCCCACCACCGGTGCGCCAGCTCTGGAGTCCACGACGCGCCCGGGAGTGCTGCCAGCAGACGGTGCGACAGCTCCGCCGCGCTCTGAGGCCGCTCCTCGGGAAACTTGGCCAGGCAAGCGAGAACCACCTCGTCCAGAGTTTTGGGCACCTCGAATTCGGTGAGCTGCGAGGGTGGAACCGGGATGGCGTTAGCGTGCTGGTACATGAGCTGAATCGCGTTGGGCGCCTGAAACACCAGCCGTCCGGTCAACAGCCAGTATGCCACGCACCCCAGGGTATAGATGTCTATCCGGTGATCGGCCACCCGATCGCCGCGGACCATCTCCGGCGCGATGTAAGCCGGCGTGCCGGTGGTGCTGTCGGGTGCGGTAAGCAGGGTGGCCTCGCGACCGCCCTCGTCCACCGCCTTGACCAGGCCGAAGTCCAGCACCTTCACGAAGTCCACCTCCAGCCCCAGCCGGCAGGTGAAGATGTTGGACGGCTTGATGTCACGATGCACCAGTCCCCGCACGTGCGCTTCGTGTAGCGAGTCGCAGACCTGCCGCAGCAAGTACACGCACCGCTCCGGCGGCACCGGACCGAAACGCTCGACCAACGTTTCCAGGTCCAGTCCATCGAGCAGTTCCATCACGAAGAAGAAGGTGCCGTCGTTTGCCACCCCGAAGTCGTAGAGGCTGATCGTGTGGGGCGATCGGAGCGACGCGGCCGCCTCCGCCTCCCGCCGGAAGCGTTCGACGATGACCCGGGCGGCACCCGAGGTGCTGGAGCCGAGAATCTCGGGGCGAATCAGTTTGACGGCGGCAGGACGGGCCAGCATCTGGTGTGTCGCCCGGAACACCTCTCCCATGCCGCCTTTGCCGAGCGGCTCCTCCAGGCGGTAGCTGCCCAGCTCGCGGGCGCGCCGGACCTGCTGGCCCAGCCCGTGGATCATCTTGACGGGAACGACCACGAGAAACGCGCAGATGTAGTTCGGAACCGAAGTCCAGAGGACGTAGAGCCAGCCACCCTGAAACTCCATGCCGCGAAGCATCGAGAGGGCAATGGCGACCGGCTCGGTTGAGGCGGCGATGAGCGAAACCACCAGCGTCTTTCTGGGGGTATTGGGCACGATGGCGGGATAAATGAGAATCGCGATGCACACCCAGGACACCCGCGGCACCAGTGGAACCGGTATCCAGTGCGTGAGTATCGAGATGAGAAGACATTGGAGGATCAGATAGCCCGAGCCCACGTCGATCAGCAGCCTGGGATTATGGCTGATCGTGCGAGCGAGATACACCATCATCGCGGAGCTGACCACGCCGGCTGCTCCCACGACGTTGCCCGGGAACGGATACAGCGTGTCCATCCGGTCGCTGATCAGCCCGATAACGAAGTTGTTCATGAGCGTCATGAACGCCCAGATCGAGCCGAACACGACGCTGACGATTCCCACCCGGCGGCAGGTCTGAACCATCAGATCGCTGGGCAGACTATGCCCCGATCTGCTGCCTGAGGTTCGACCGGGAGTGGAGGGGCGGCGGCCGAGAAGGCGTCGCGAGGTCATGAGCTATTCGGGGGCTAGGGGTTTCCCTAAGGCTACCACCATCCGGGATTCTGCGGAACACCAAGGCTTCGCCGTCGGCACGGTTGCCACACTGGGCATTCGAACGTACGTTCGTCCCAAAGGGTTCCGTCCTTCCCTCATCACCACCCAGACCGGCCGACTCGAACTTGCCGCCACGTTACATATTGCGGCTCGCGCTCCCGTTCGTTGCTGCCTGCGGGGCCCCCCGGAGCCCGGCACCAGAACCGGCTCAGTGCGCACCCCGTGTGCCTGAAACAGCTCAGCACCCTATCGCCGTACGGCCGTCCGCGCTGGCCGGAGACTACGAGCTCATTCAGGTACAGACCCAGCCCAGCGGCGGCACGGTCCTTCGCTCGCGTCTGCACTTGTCCCCGCTCGACTCCTCTACCAAAGCCGCGGCCGCCGGTGGTGCCGTGCGCGACCTGGTTGGCTGGCTCGACCCGGCAGACGGCGACTCAGCCTGGCGCCATACCGTGGCGTCGCGCGATCTCAGCCGGCCCGGTGTGGTACTGGCAGGGCAACGCCTTCGCCTGGGGTCTGCCGGATCCGGCGAGCTGGTGCAGAACCTCGAGATCACCGCGGTGGCGCCCGAGGGATTCTGGGGCTGGTGGAAGGCCGATCGCGGACTGGCGCTCACCGAGACGCAGAGTAGGCGGGTCGCCCCCGATCCGGCCGGGTACTTCTGCGCCCTGCGCCGCCGCAGCTAGCCTCCTCCGAGATGGTGAAGGCGTCGAAATCGAGCGCTGGCCTGCTGCTGTATCGTCGCTCATCGGGCACCCTCGAGCTCTTCCTGGCACACCCCGGTGGTCCCTTCTGGCACAACCGTGACGCGGGTGCCTGGACCATACCCAAGGGCGTCGCAGAACCGGGCGAAGAGCTGCTCGTAGCGGCATGCCGTGAGTTCGAGGAAGAGACCGGTGTGCGTCCCACCGGGCCCTTTCTCGGGCTGGGCAGTGTCCGTCAAAAGGCGGGGAAGATGGTACATGGCTGGGCCTGGGAGGGCGACGCCGATGCCGACCGGGTGACGAGCAACACCATGCGGACCGAGTGGCCCCGCGGCTCCGGCCGGCTGATCACCTTTCCCGAGGTGGACCGCTGTGCGTGGTTCGATCCTGGCGCCGCTCGACACAAGATCAATCCGGCACAGGCGGAGTTCATCGACCGACTGGAGGTGGCGCTGGCGGGGCCGGAGCCGGCCGCATGAGGCCATGGTAATGCGCCGTTTTCTCCCGCGGATCACTGATGCCACAAGCGTGAGCTCGCGCGGAGGGACCGTGGAGCCGCTCCCGATAGACGAGGTCGTCCGCATCATGCGGACGCGTCGCGCCCTGCGGGGACGGTGAAGCGGGCCTCCGATCATTTCTCCCAGGTGGCGCCGGAATATGCGTCCTGGCGGCCGCGCTACCCGGAGGCGCTGTTCGACTATCTCGCTTCCCTGGTTCAGCGCCGGGCGCTCGCGTGGGACTGCGCTGCGGGCAGCGGCCAGGCCACGATCCCTCTCGCGAGCCGGTTCGAACGCGTCGTGGCCACCGACATCAGTGTCGCCATGCTGGGCCAGGCCTCACCCAATCCCCGAGTGGAGTATTACGCGGCCACGGCCGAGGCCAGCGGGCTGCCTGACCGGACGGTGGATCTGGTCACGGTGGCGCAGGGGCTCCACTGGCTCGACGTGGACGCTTTCTATGCCGAGGTGCACCGGGTACTGGCGCCGGGCGGGGTGCTGGCGGTGTGGACGTACGGCCTCCAGCAGCTCGGCGATCCTGGCCTCGACCACGAGCTGGGTGGTTCTACCACGAAGTGGTGGGTCCCTATTGGTTACCCGAGCGGCGCCACGTCGAAACCGGCTATCGCTCGCTGCCGTTTCCCTTTGAGGAGCTCGATCCACCTAGCTTCGTCATGAAGGCAAACTGGACCCTGGCCCAGCTCGCTGCCTACCTGGGCACCTGGTCTGCCACCCAGCGCTTTCGGGAACGGGTCGGGCATGATCCTGTCGAGCCCCTCCAGGCGGAGTTGGCCGCTCACTGGGGGAGCTCGCCGACGCGGCTAGTTAGATGGCCCCTGAGCCTGAGGGTAGGGAAAGCTCCCTGATGACGGAACCGGGCTCAGGTATTATATTGGGGTGACCCTTTACAGATCAGCGAATGAAAATATTCGACGACGCCTCGTCCGCCGTACCCTTGCGTCCAGGTGCCGGCCCCTCCATCCTCGTCGTGGATGACGAGGGCGCTGTGCGGCGCTTTGCCCTGCGGGTGCTGGAACGGGAAGGGTACCACGTGGTCGAGGCGAGAGACGGCGTCGAAGCCTTCGAGCTCATCAAGCAGGGGCACCACTTTGACGCCGTCGTCTCGGACATCGTCATGCCCCGCATGAACGGGGTCGAGCTGCTGCAGGCCCTGACCACTGACGCCCCGGACGTGCCCGTCATCCTCATGTCGGGCTACGCCACCCAGTCCCTGGCAGAGCTGGGCATTAATGCGCCCTGCGGCATCCTCCCGAAGCCCTTCCCGGCCGAACGCCTGCTCCAGGAGGTGCGGCGATGTACCCGGCGCAGGGAATCTGCCTGACCTCCAAGGGATGAGCTAAGACCTCACTAGCGGTACCTCCACCCACGCGGCACCCCTCCCCCAGTTCTCCGCTCCACTCACCCGATGCTGGCGCGTCTATTGCCAGCCTATCCCGGCCGAAGCCGTTCTGGTCGCGGCCCCGGCGGCCTTCCCGTGTGCCAGGCTCAGCCCGATCCGTTAAGAGCAGGGAAGTTCTCTAGTTAGCTCTTGCCTACTGGCCGTGTTGCCGGAAGTGCCGGCGACGATCTGCATCGCGGATGCAAGGCGCGGCGATGCAGAACGCCAGAATGTTACGCTCTACAATTAGGATTGACCCGTGCCCCATATCTCTCGCAACCACCTCTTTGCCCTCCTGCTGGGTGTCACCCTCGCCTGCGATGAGGGCCCCAGCGGGGTCAGCACCGGAAATCTTCTGATTGCCGTGTCCGGTCTTCCGGCCGGCTCTCCGGCCGATCTCGTCGTCACCGGACCCGGTAGCTACAGTCAGAGTGTTGCGAGCACCCAGACCCTCACCGGGCTCACCCCCGGCTCGTATACGATTACCGCCAACAATGTGACGGTGGCCGCTGCAACCTACAGTGGCAGCCCGGCCAGTCAGACCGTTGCCGTCGGCGGCTCCACTGCCACCGCAACGATCTTCTACTCTCCACCGGTGGGGAGTCTCCGGGTCACGATCAACGGCCTGGGCACCAGCACTGACGCGGCGGTCACGATTACGGGGCCCAACGGCTACAGCCAGAGCATTGCCGCCACCCAGACAGTCACCGGCCTCACTCCCGGGACCTACACTGTGGCCGCCCAGGACGTGGTGGCCACCGGCGGTACTCCGCACACTCCCAGCCCAGCCACGCAGGATGTCACCGTTGCCGCGACCGGCACCGCTGCCGCGGCCGTGACCTATAGTCCGCCCAACTCCGGCGCGCTCAATCTTCGAATCGCCGGGCTGTACCTGACCCAGAGCGCCCAGACATTGGACGGAAGCGTGCCGCTGGTGAAAGACCGGAACGGGTATCTGCGGGTGTTCGCGGTGGCCAACCGGACCAACACCGAGATCCCCACGGTGCGGATCAGGATCTACAACAACTCGAACGCCGTTGTTGCAAGCGTACTAGTCCCGGCGCCCAGGGTGTCGGTGCCAACCTCCGTGGACGAGAGCTCGCTGAGCAATTCCTGGAACACCGCGGTTGACGGCATGCTCATCCAGCCGGGCTTCCGGATCGAGGCGGAGGTCGATTCGGCTGGCCTCATCGCTGAGAGCGACGAGAACGACAACCTGCTGGCGCCGCCGGCCCCCGTGGTCCGGACGGTGCCGGCGCTGGACGTCACGTTCGTTCCGATCGTTCAGAGCAATGGACTGACCGGCAACGTGAGCAATGCCAATAAGGATGCATTCCTCGCCAGCGTCCAGAAGATGCACCCGATCGCCGCCGTCAACAGCGCGGTGCACGCTCCCTACACCACCACGACGGCCGATACGCTTCAGGCCCAAAACGCCAACAGCGCCTGGGGGACGATTCTTCAGGAGATCGAAGCGCTTCGCGTCGCCGAGAGCTCGTCGCGCTATTACTACGGAGTGGCAAAAGTTTCCTATACCAGCGGCGTCGCGGGAGTGGCCTACGTGAGTAATGGGTTCGGCGAGCGTGCCTCTCTGGGCTGGGACTACCTTCCCACGGGTGCCGCCGTGGCCGCGCACGAGCTGGGACACAACTGGGGCAGAAACCACGCGCCCTGTGGCGGTCCTGGCGGGGTGGACGGCGGCTTTCCCTATCCCGATGGTCGCATTGGCGTGTATGGGATGGATGTCGGCGCTGCGTCGCTGAAGCCGGCCACCACCAGCGACATCATGGGCTATTGCGACCCCAAGTGGATCGGTGCCTACACCTACAGCGCGGTGATGAACTACCTCATTTCCCCGCCGCCGGCGCCGATGATCTCGGCGTCGAGTCAGGCGGTGCAGCCCAGTCTGCTGGTATGGGGCCATATTCGAAACGGCGTCATGGTGCTTGAACCCGCATTGCAGGTGATGACCCGCCCCAGCCTGCCTTCCCGGCCGGGCCCCTTCACGCTCGAGGCCAAGGCAGACGACGGGAGCCCTCTTTTCAGGCTGTCCTTCACGCCGAGCGAGATCGCGGACGCGCCGGGAGGGGGGCAGAGCTTCGTTTTCGCCGTGCCGCTCGCGGCCGCGCAGGCATCACGTCTCGCAAGCCTGCGGCTGGCGGGGCAAGGCCGGGAAGTGATGCGCACCCGGAGCCCCGCTGCGGCACTGAGCCCGCGATTCAGCGTCGCCGGCAATGCAGAACCGGCCCAGGTGCGGCGTGCCGCCGGCGGCAAGGTGAGGATTCGGTGGGATGCTGGGGTCTACCCCATGGTCATGGTACGTGATCCGCAGAGCGGTGAAATCCTTTCGTTTGCCCGAGGCGGAAGCGTCGAGATAGCCGGTGGGAACGGAGAGGTGGACCTGGTGCTTTCCGATGGGGTCAGGAGCAGCGTGAAACGGGTGTCGGTCACGCCGTGATCAGGTGCTGGGCGGTCGTCCTGGCAGTTGGCGCCTGCATGCCGCGCCCGGCAGTGACCGGGGGAGACCATCCGGATACGGCGGTCTCCGCCGCCGGCCCGGCCATCACGCTCGAGCGCACGGCGTGCTTTGGCAGCTGCCCGGTGTACCGGATCGCAGTATCACCTGGGGGTGTGGTGACGTACGAGGGCAGGGCCAACGTGCGGCACAGCGGAAGCGCGTCGGCGCAGATCCCGGCCGATCGAGTCAACGCGTTGCTGCGGGAGCTGGAACAGGCCGGGTACTTCACGTTTGCCAACCGGTACGCCTTGTCCGAGCCGACCTGCCGGCGCTACTCCACCGATTCCCCGACCGCAATCAGCTCCGCTACGTTCAAGGGGCGCTCCAAGCGCATTGAGCACGACTACGGTTGCGGCGGCGTCCCTGGCGCGCTCTCGGTCATGGAAAAGCGGATCGACGAAGTGCTCGGCTCCGACCGCTGGACCGGGAGGTAGGGGCTGACCCGCTGACCCGCTGACCCGCCTACCGCCTCCCCGCCGGATCCAGCCGATCCCGTACCGCGTCTCCCAGCAACGTCGCCGCCATCACCACCAGCACCAGCGCCACTCCCGGGGCCGTAGCCACCCACGGTGCGTTGACCAGTGTGTCCCGCCCCGAGGCGATGAGGTTGCCCCAGGAAGGGGTTGGGGGCTGCACGCCCAAACCCAGGAACGAGAGGCCGGCCTCGAGCATGATCGCGTTGCCCACACCGAGCGCCGACGCCACGATTACCGGAGTGAGCGCGTTGGGAAGGATGTGACGCACCAGCACCCGCGGCCCGTTGACCCCCAGGGCAACCGCGCTCTCGACGAACGGCCGCACCGCGAGGCTGCGGACCTCGCCGTGGACCAGCCGCGCAATGGTCATCCAGCCGGTCAGGCCCAGGACCACAATGACCAGGGCAGCGCTCGGCTGCCAGAGCGAAGCGAGCAGCAGGAGCAGTACCACCCGCGGCAAGGCCAGCGCGAAGTCGGTGAGCCCCAGCAGCATCACGCCGATCCGGCCTTGCCAGAAGCCCGCAGCGGCACCAACCACCAGCCCAATAGCGACCGACAGCAGAACCGCCAGGAACCCCACGCCGAGGGAGACCCGGGCCCCAAACACCAGGCGGGCCCACACGTCCCGCCCAAAGCGGTCGGTGCCGAGCAGATGGAAGGCGCCGTGCAGGTCGGTACTGAGCGGTGGCAGAAATCGGGTGGCGACAATGTCGCGCTGAACCGACGGATCGGCCGCGACGAGAGGGGCCAGCAGGGCGAAGAGCACAGCGAGGGTCAGCACCGTTATCCCGAACCGGGCACGGGAATCGTGCAGGAGGGCTCGGCCGGATGGCTTTCCCATTCAGGCGGTGCCCGCCGATGGCTGCGCCACTCGGAGCCGGGGATCGGCCCAGGCGGTGAGCGCCTCCGCCAGCAGATTACCCACCACCACCAACGCGGCGCTCACAGCCGTTGCCGCCATGATCACCGGATAGTCTCGTGCGCCCACGGCCTCGACCATGATCCGCCCCACGCCGGGCCAGGCGAATATGGCCTCGATGAACACGGCACCCGAAAACAGTGCCGGCAGGGAGAGGCCAAGCAGCGTGAGCACCGGAATGAGCGCGTTCCGCAGCACATGTCGGACGGTGACGTGGAGCGGAGACAGCCCCTTGGCCCGGGCAATAGATACGTGGGGGGCGTGTCGCACGTCGAGCATGGCGCCGCGCACGTAGCGAGCGGTGCCACCGATGCCGATGAGCGTGAGGGTCGCGAGAGGCAGCGCAAGATGGCGGAGCCGGTCCGCCACCCGGTCCCAGCCGGTCAGAAAATCCGCATCGAAGCCCGCCGAACCGAAGGATGGGAGGGCGCGGGCCCAATAGGTGAAGACCATCACCAGCATCAGCCCGAGCCAGTAGCCGGGCACGGCGAACAGGGTGACAGTCACAATGGAGAGCGTTGTATCCAGGCGCCCCCCGCGAGTAGCCTGGATGGCGCCCACCACGATGCCGATGAGATAACTCAGAACCAGGGAGATTCCGACCAGGCTGACGGTGGCCGGCCACGCCTGGGAGATCATGGTGCGCACCGGACGCCCGGTGGCAATGCTGCTACCCCAATCTCCGCGCACGAAGCGTCCCAGCCAGGCGGCATACTGCGCCGGGAGGGGCCGATCGAGTCCCAGCGCCTGGCGTTGAGCGGCGAGTTGCTCCTGGGTGGCGGTGGGCCCCACCAGCAGCAGGGCGGGATCACCCGGAGCTATGCGGATCAGGAAGAACATGAGGGTCACGACGCCCATGACCACGGCGATGCCGGAGATGCCGCGACGAACAAATGTTCGGAGCATGGGTGGAATGTACGGTGGGCAGACCGGTGATGCAGCTTGGCATCGGCGAGGATAAACTTCGCCGTGCTTTCGATCCGCCTGTTATTGTTCCCGCTGGTAGTACTCGCCTCCGCGTGCGGCTCCAACGCAAACCGACGCGGTGATACCGTGCTGTTTGCCTCGGGTGCGGATCTCCAGAGCATCAACCCGCTGCTCACCGGCCATCCGCTCGCCCGCCAGGTGCAGCGCTACGTTCTCCTCACGACACTCGCACGCTACGACAGCACCCTCACACCCCAGCCGTATCTGGCCCGGTCCTGGGCCTGGTCCGCCGACCAGCGCCGTCTGACGCTCCATCTCGAAACCGCCGTGCGGTGGCACGATGGACGCCCGACGACCGCGGCGGACGTGACCTGGACGCTGGAGGCCGCGCGCGATCCTGTCACGGGATACCCGCGGGCGAGCGAGCTGGCAGATCTCGACACGGCCGTGGCCCTGGACGATTCCACCGTCCAGCTTGGGTTCGCCCAGCGGCAGCATCGCTTTCCCGACGTCATCACCGATCTGGCCATACTGCCGGCCCATCTGCTGGACCGGGAGGGACACTCGCATCTGCGCCAGGCATCATGGAATAGCGCCCCGGTGGGCAACGGTCCGTTCCGTTTTGTCTCCCACGAGCCGAACCGGCGTTGGGTCTTCGCGGCCAATCCGGATTTCCCTGCAGCCCTGGGCGGCCCGCCGCGGCTCCAGCGCTTCATCGTCGTCGTGGTGGATGAACCGACAACCAAGCTGGCGGCGCTGACCTCAGGGGAGCTCGACTTTGCCGGCATCCAGCCGGCGCACGCGGAATTCGTGCGACGGGACTCCAATCTCGCGGTGGTGAGCTTTCCGCTGCTCTGGACCGAAGGAATCGTCTTCAACGCCCGGCGGCCGCCATTCGATCGCCTCGAGGTCCGGCGCCGGGTGAGCGATGCCATCGACCGCCAGGAATTGGTGGACGGCTATATCTACGGTTTCGGCACGCCGGCGCAGGGTCCCGTGCCCCCGACGGCGCCGGGCCACATTCCTCTGACCCTGGCCGCTCGGACCCCGGCGCCGGCCGCAGTAGCGCTTCGGTTCGAGCTGCTGACGGTGGGCAGCGGCGAGGCGGCACTGGAACAGATGCTCCAGGCCCGACTCCGCCTGGCGGGGTTCGATGTCACCATTCGCCAGCTAGAGCTGTCCGCCTTTCTGGGACGGGTCTACGGGGCCAGGCCCGACTTCGACGCCGCAGTGCTCGGGATTGCCGGGGATCCCGGTCTCGGATACCTCAAGCCTCTCGCGGCGCTGTCAGGGTTCGCGGCGCCGTCGGATCCCGGCGCCGCTCAGCGCATGTTCGCCGACTCGACTCCTGTGGCCTTCCTGTACCATTCTCGAGGACTACAGGGGATGAGCCGGAGAGTACGGGGCGTCACGATGGATCTTCGGGGAGAGCTTCCCACCGTGCACGACTGGTGGGTGGCGCCGTGACCGCCAAGCTTCCGCCCGATCCTCGACCCGCGTTCCGGGCAGCGGCCCCGGTGCGACTCGATTTCGCCGGCGGGTGGACCGATGTTCCACCGTTCTCGGCTCGAGAGGGCGGCGCGGTCGTCACTGCTGCCGTCCGGCTGTTCGCCCGGGCGGAGGTACGGCTCGGCGGCAGCGGGTTCCACCTGGTCTCCGAGGATTTGAGAGATGAGGTCCAAGTTCGTGATTCCGCGGGCCTGGTCAGCGATGGGCGGCTCGGCCTTCTCAAAGCCGGGCTCCGGATGCTTCCGGTAGGAGCGTGCACCCTCATCACCCGGTCCGATGCGCCGGCCGGCTCCGGTCTCGGAAGCTCAGGCGCCCTCGACGTTGCTCTGGTGGCGGCGTTGTCTGCGGCACGAGGGGAGAGCCCCGACCCGGTCGACATCGCGGAGCAGGCCTGTCATCTGGAGGCGGTGGAAGCCGGGATACCTGGCGGGAGGCAGGATCAGTTCGCCTCGTCCCACGGCGGCTTCCTTCGTCTCGACTTCAAGGACCCCGACGCCGAGGTACGGCGGCTGCCGCTGGGTCCCGAGCTGGCCGACGATCTCGGCCGCAGGACGGTCCTGTGCTATACCAGCGCGTCCCGATTTTCGGGTGACACCATCGACCGGGTCATGCAGGCGTACCAGCGGGGAGAGCCGGTTGTCGCCCGGGCCCTGCATGGCCTGCGCGCGGTGGCTGAGTCGATGGAGACCGCGTTGACGTCGGGCGATATGGCCGGAATCGGACGCCTGCTGAGTGAAAATTGGACCCACCAGCAGGCGCTCGATCCTCGCATGCGAACCGACGAGATGGCTCGTTTGGAACAGACGGTGATTGCGGCCGGAGCCCTCGGCGGCAAGGCCGCCGGCTCGGGAGCAGGCGGGTGCATGTTCTTTCTGACGCCGGACGATCCCAGCGATGTCATCGAGGCGGCTCAGCGCTGCGGCGTGACGATTCTGCCGGTCCGCTGGGCGATGTACGGCGTGCGACAGTGCTGACCGCCGAAGAGCTCGACCTGCGCCGAAGCGATATCGAGGCCGCACCCGAGCTGGCCTCCTTGCTCGCGCGGCTGGTCGAGCGTGCCGCACCGGTGATGGCCCGGATGCCGCCGGTACCGAGCCAGAAGGCGCTCTTGACGTCGGACGGCGGCATGTGTCCCGATGACGGCACCCGTCTCGAGTTCAACCCCTGGAGCCCAACCGCTCATCGCTGCCCCCGCTGTGGCAAGCAGTTCACTGGGGAGCGCCACGACCGGGCCTGGGCCCACTATCAGCACCTGTGGCTGGCGGAGCGCGCCGCTCATCTCGCGGCGGTCGCGGTGTTCACCGGTCGAGACGATGCCGCCAGACGCGCCAATGAGCTGCTCCAGGCGTATCGCGGCTATGCCGACTATCCCAATCGTGACAATGTGCTGGGCCCCAGCCACCTGTTCTTCTCCACCTATCTGGAATCGATCTGGATCGGCAACTACCTGGCCGCCGCCATGCTGCTGCGCGAGGGCGGTCTGCTCGAGGAGGAAACCGCCGGCGTGGTCTCGTCGGTGGCCGACGAGGCCGCCAACGTCATCGGCGAGTTCGACGAAGGGCTCTCCAACCGGCAGACCTGGCACAACGCCGCGCTGGCGAGCATCGCCGTGTGGTTCGAGGACGAGGAGCTGGCGTCGCGGACGGTTGGAGGGGCCAGCGGGATCGTCGCTCATCTGCTGCATGGTTTCGGCGAAGACGGGATGTGGTACGAGGGGGACAACTACCACCTCTTTGCGCTTCGGGGCCAGCTGCTGGCAATGTGGTGGGCTCGTCTGGCGGGTGTCGATCTCCTGGCTGAGCCGCGCCTCGCCGATCGGTTGGCTCTCGCCCTCCGGGCCCCCACGACCACCGCCTTGCCGGACTTTACCTTCCCGGCCCGAAAGGATTCGCGCTTTGGAGTCTCCCTGGCCCAGCCGATGTACCTGGAAATGTGGGAGATCGGTCTGGCGCGGGTCGACCCTTCCAACGAACGGAACGCGGAGCTGTGCAGCTGGCTCCGCGCGTTGTACCGGACTCCGGCGCCCGCGGCCCAGACGTTCGACTCGTACCTGCACGAAGCCGGCGAGCCGGGGCCGCCCGACGCCCGCACCCGGGCCGATCTGTCCTGGTGGGCGCTGCTGGAGATGGTTCCTTCGCTCCCGCAGGACACAGCCCCCTGGCTTCCGGCCAGCGCCTTCGTGGAAGGGCAGGGCCTGGCGGTCTTCCGGGATGGCCATCGGTACGCCAGCCTGGAGTGCGGTCGCCTGGGCGGAGGGCATGGCCACCCGGACCGGCTCAATCTCATCTTCCACGCCGACGGCGAATACTGGTTACCAGACCTGGGTACGGGCTCGTACGTATCCAGAGATCTCTACTGGTACCGATCGACGCTGGCCCACAACGCGCCCCGCCTCGACGGCGTCTCGCAGTTACCCGGCGACGCCCTCTGCGAAAACTTCGATCGAAGTGGAGCGTGGGCCTGGGCTCGCGGGCGATTCAGCGCGCTTACGCGGACGCTGGTGGCCGGCCCCAGCTATCTCCTCGATGTCGTAGACCTGAGCGGAACCGATGACCATACCCTGGAGCTCCCCTGGCACCTGGCCGGGAGCGTGTCGGTCGAGCCGGCTGGCCGCTGGGAGCCCACTGACCTGAACGACGAGTTCGCCCGGCAGGCAGAGCGACTGGTGACACCACCGGGTGCCTTGCGGGTGCTGCGTTCACTAGGTGCCAAAGCCCGCCTGAGCGTCTTCCTGCCGTCCGAGGGCGACCTGCTTCGCGCCGTGGCGCCTGGGGCGCCTGGTACGGCCGAGCCGGTCGCGTTCTACATCGTCCGTGCTCGGGGCAAGAATCTGCGGTTTGTCTCGGTGCTGGAATCCAGCCGCGGCGATGGCCAGGTGCGCGCGGTCCGGGTGAACCCGGGTACGATCGAGGTGGAGACCGCATCAGGGGTGGACCGACACCGGTCTACCGTCGAGGGGTGGGAGGTGCAAACTGCCACGGAGTCTCACCGGCTCGCGGGCGCCCGCCGAACCCCGGCACCGTTTGAACCGTTGATACGAGACCGGCCCCTTGTGGCTACCGGCGCCGCTCAGCATGTCTCCGAACCTCCTGCGCTCGACGGCACGCTCGAAGGTTTCACACCAGCCGAGCCGCTCGCCCTCGATCACGAGGATCAGTATCGGCGCAGTGAAGAACCCTATCCAGGACCGGAGGAGTTCTCCGCCAGTGCAACGGTCAATTGGAGTGATGAGGCGATATATCTTGCCATAGAGGTGGTGAAGCCTGAGGTGATCGCGCGCCACCCGCAGGCGGGAGCACTTCGCCTGGACAATGAGGCGGACGAGATCCACGTCGATGGCATCCAGGTTTACTTCAAGCTGCCGCTGGAGGATACGGCGAGTGGATTCCTGATTGTGCCATCCACAGAGAGCGGAGCCTTGATCGCGCGCGGTATTGCCGGGTACGCCGGGTCAAACGAAATGGTCGCCGGAAGCTGGGCTCCGGTCGAAGGCGGTTATCGAATGACTCTCGCCATCAGCCCTCCCGGTTGGAGCAGCGTGAGCCTGGGGGATGAAATCGGATTCGACCTGCTGGTGAACCAGATGCAGTTGGGCAGGCTCCGGCGGGCCGGCCAGCTGGTGTGGAGCGGCGGTGGAGGCTGGGTCTGGCTGCGAGGTGACCGGCAGGATCCCGCAAGATTCGGAAGGCTGGAGCTCCGGTGAGCGGACACGTCGCGGGGTTTTCATCGACCGGCAGCAAACGTCCCGAAATCCTTTTCGGGACGCCGCAGCCTGACCTGCCGTCCCGCATGGTGCGCTCGTCCGGCTGTCGGGTATGGGACGACAACGACCGGGAGTACACCGACTATCTGATGGGGCTCGGCTCGGTGGCGCTGGGATATGGGGACAGTGAGGTGAGACGGGCGGTCATCGAAGCAGTAGAGGACGGCGTTGTCGGACCGTTGGCCCCCATCCTGGAAGAGGAGGTCGCATCCCAGATCTCCCGGCTGATCCCCTGGGTCGAGCAGCTGCGGTTTCTCAAGACCGGCGCGGAGGCCATGGCTGCCGCGGTGCGGTTGGCGCGGGTCGCCACGGGACGCGACCGGATCCTGGGGTGTGGCTATCACGGCTGGCTCGACTGGTGCCAATCGGCCGAGGGCGTGCCTGGGTCCACCCGGGCCCTGTATGCTGAGCTGCCCTTCAACGATCCGGCCGCGGCGCGAGAGCTCATCCGCGGAGTTGGTGATGGTCTGGCCGCGGTGGTGTTCGAGCCCGTCATCCTCCGGGAGCCCGATCCGGAGTGGCTGGCGGTCCTGCGGGACGAGACCGAACGGCTTGGCGCGCTGCTGATCATTGACGAGATCAAGACGGTCTGCCGGCTTGCCGTGGGGGGCGCCTGCGAGCGGTATGGCATCCGTCCGGATCTGGTTGTGATGGCCAAGGCAATCGCCAACGGCTTCCCCCTGGCGGTGGTCGGGGGTTCGGCACGAGTGATGGGCGGCGTGTCCCGCACCTGGATCTCATCCACTCTGGCCACCGAGTTCGTCTCACTCGCTGCCGCGCGCGCGACCCTCGATGTCATGGTTGCCCGCCAGGTACCGCAGCACCTCGGCCGAGTTGGAAGCCGGCTTCGGTCCGGGCTGGTCGCGCTTCACCAGGAACACCCGGAGCTGGTCATCGGCGTGGGTGGCGTACCGGAAATGTGCTTTCTCCAGTACGCCGACGACGTGGTGTCGCAGGCGGTGACAGTTGAGTGTGCCCGGGCAGGGGTTCTCTTCAAGCGGTCGGCCTACAACTTCGTCTCCCTGGCGCATGACCAGGCCGCCATCGACCGCACCTTGGGGATTCTTGCCGAGGCACTCTCTGCCGTCGCCAAACCTGCCTAAATTGATCGTGGTAAGAAGACCAGGAGGAGGCATAGCGGCTCTCGTCGACGTACACGCCCATTTTCTCCACGACCGCTCCCCGCGGGCCGACTGGCAGGACCGCAATGCCAGCCGCCTCCGGGCGGGCGAGCGAATCGGAATCACGGTTCACATCGCCTCGATCCTCGGCAGCTGGGGACTGACGTCGCCGATTTACTTTCCGTCTCCCGCCGACATCGAATATGGCAACGACTGCCTGCTGGCCCTCCAACGCGCGCATCCCAGCCGTATTCGCGGTTATTGCGTCGTCAATCCCAACTTTCGTGCCCATGCCGACACCGAGCTGCGCCGCTGCCTGGACGCCGGGATGATCGGCATCAAACTGGCCGCCAGCCGCCGGGCCAACGATGCGCTGCTGGACCCCATCTGTCAGACAGCCGCCCAGCGAGGAGTACCGGTGCTGCACCACATCTGGCAGCACCGCCAGCGGGAGTATGCCGGCCAGGAGGCGTCGGATGCGGTCGAACTGGGGCAATTGGCCCGGAGACACCCCCGCGTCAACTTCGTACTGGCGCATATCGGCGGCGGCGGCGACTGGATCTATTCGCTGGCCCAGGTGCGACGGATTGCCAATCTCTTCGTGGATCTCTCCGGGAGCGGGGTTGACGGCGGCATGCTCGAAGCCTGCATCGCGGCGGTGGGCGTCGAGCGGCTCCTCTGGGGCTGCGATCTGACCCTCGACACCGGGTGGGCCAAGCTACGCTACCTCGAGCACATCCTCCCGCCGTCCGACCTGGAGCTGGTGCGGTGGCGCAACGCCACTCGAATCTTCCCTCCCGGCGCCTTCGGCTCCGACTGATGCGACTCGACGTCAACACGTTCGTCGGCTCCTACCCGTTCCGCCGTGTGCCCGGCACGTCGGCGGAGGCGCTGCTGCAAGCGATGGACCGGGTCTCGGCCGACCGGGCCTGGGTCACTCATCTTCCAGGCGTATTCTGGCGCGACCCCGCGGCGGGAAACGCCTGGCTCTACGAGATGGCGGAACGGTACCATCGGTTCGACCCCATTCCCGCCGTGCATCCGGGCATAGCCGGATGGGAGACGGTGATCGAGGACGCCCGGCGGGCAGGCGCTCCTGCGGTTCGCTGCGACCCGACCTATTACGGTATCGACCCCGCGGGCTCCTCCATGCAGGCGCTGGCGCGGGCCTGCGCGGCTGAAGCGGTGCCGCTCATGCTGGCCGTGCGCCTGGAGGACGCCAGGCAGCGTCATCCCAACGATCGCGCGGCCGAGCTGCCGCCGTGGGCGGTGCGCACCCTGGTACGGAGCGATCCGTCCGTTCGGCTCATCGTCACCCACGCCGATCGGCCGTTCATCGAGGAGGTGCACTTCGGATCCACGCCGGAAGAGTCCAGCCGGATCTGGTGGGACATCTGCTGGATCTGGGGTCCGCCCGAGGACCACCTTGAAGCGTTGATACGAACGGTTGGGGTGGACCGCTTCCTGTTCGGCACCGGTCAGCCGCTGAGAATTCCCGAAAACAGCCTGGCCAAGCTGGATCTGCTCGATTTGACGCCGGATCAGCGGGCGGCCATCGAGCACGGGAATGTGTTGCACATGGGGTCCTGCGTGTGACCGCACTCGCTGAGCGCCTTGACGGCGGCCTGATACCGGCGGTGCCGGTTCCTTTCCGAGGCACGGAGATGGATGCTACAGCCCAACGCGATTACGCCGGCTGGATGGCCCGGCAGCCGGTGGCCGGAGTTGCCGTGTGGGCCCACACCGGCCGAGGAGCGCATCTCACCGGCGATGCCCGCCGGGTGGTGCTGGATACCTGGCGCGATGCCCTGCCCGACCGGGTGATCGTTGCCGGTGCGAGGGATATCGGCATGGCGATCGAAGCGCGGCGGGGCAAGGCCGATGCGCTCCTCGCGTTTCCCACTGCCCATGATGCCATCGGACATCACCAACGGCTCAGCCGCGAGCTGCCGGTAATCGCGTTTTATCTCTACCAGGCCGCGGGCGGTGTGGACTACGACGACCGTACCCTGCATGGCATACTCGAGCTGCCCAATGTCATCGGCATGAAGGTAGCGACGCTTGATTCGGTCATGACCTTTCAGCGGATTGCCGCCGTGCTTCGTCAGCATCCCTCGAAGCTGCTGATCACCGGCGAGGATCGGTTTCTCGGCTATTCGCTGCTGCTGGGCGCGCGGGCAGCCCTGATCGGCATGGGCGCGGCTCTTCCCGATCTCCAGGCCGACCTGCTGCACGCCCGGGCGGCGGAAGACTGGCCCCGATTCATTCTCCTCTCCGATCTCTGCGACCGGTTTGCCCAGACCACCTTCATCGATCCGATGGAGGGCTACATCCGGCGGATGCTCTGGGCCATCGCCGCCGATGGCGCCCTTCCGCCCGATGCGTGTGACGATCCCTGGGGCCCCCCTCTTCCCAGTGGCGAGCGCGACGCGGTCGAGCGTCTCGTACGAGATGCGCGCGCGACTCGAGCGTGACTTCGAGCGGTTCAAGCGCGAGCTCCCGGGCGACCTTCCGCACTACATTCGCGGCGCCTATCGCATCGACCTGACGGCCCGCTACCTCGGCTATACCATCCCGCATCCCATCGGGAAGGCGTCGGGCCAGCTCTCCCTCAGCCTGGAGCAGCTCGAGACCGACCGGGCTGCCGGACTCGCCTTTGTGATCCTGAAGACCGCCATTGCCGAGGATGCCGGGGGCACCCGATCCATGGCCGCCTGGGCGGTGCACGAGACCCGCATGAAGGTCGAACGGCGCAGCTCTGCCTTGGGCCGCGAGGGCTGGACCGTCACCTGGAAGGGTAGGGGCTGGGACCGTTCGTTCGAGGAGTACCTCTCGCTGGTGCGGGCCGCAGCCGACCTCACCCGCTCGGGCGAGATCGTGGTGGTCCCGTCGGTGAAGTACCATCTGCCCCGCCTGGGCGAAGCGTTCCGCGGGGCAGAATATCAGCACACCACGGAGCGGCTGTCGTCCGCGTGGGGAGACGGCGAGCTTCCGCTGGAGAAGGATTTCTCGCCCACGCTGGCGGGAAACGAGCTGGCGGACGAGCGGGAGCAAATTCTCCGCTGGCTCAGAGAAGTGCCGGGACAGATCCGGGCCGCGATCGATCCCAGCCCGGTTCGCTTGGCGCTCAAGCTGATGAATGCCCGTTTCGACGACGCCTTCCAGGTAAACATGCTCGAGGCCGCGGCCTCGGCCGACGCGCTGGTGGTGTTCAACCGCTTGTGGGACCCGGTCCAGGCGGTGGCCTACGGTGGCTACGATCTGAGCGACCGCAACCTCCGCGTGTTGGACGAGGTCCGGGAGCACGACACCGAGGCACCGCCACTGGTAGGCACCGGAAACATCTGTAGCGGTCGCATGATCCTGAGCTACGCGCGGCTGGGATGCGAGAGCGTCCAGCTGCACACCTTCTTTCAGTTGCCGCTCTCCGAGTACCCCGCCTCCGAAGGCTCTCGCCCCCAGCGCGCGCTCCATGCGTTGCTCTTTCATCCCCAAGAGGGACTGATCGCGGGGATGCTCGACCTGGAAAAAGACGGGCTCGAGCGCACTGATGGAGAGTTGAGGTTCCTGGACCTTTCGTCCCAGAACAGGAAAAGCAAGCACCCAAACACGAAATAGGGAAAGCACGAAACGAGAAACACAAACGATTGGTGAGTGGCGTTACATCGTTCCTGCCAAACGTCACAATCTTTGTCCACGCGTAATTTGATGATCAACTTGCTACAGGTCCAACCAGTCGGGGGTCCGCCTGGGACACTTTCGTGTTTTCCTGCTTTCGTGTTTTCGTGCTCGCTTTTGCTCTTGTAGAAAGACGCAATGCCAATCGAGCGTATCGAGCTGTATGAGCTGACTCTGCCACTGCTGGAGCCGTTCATCATCTCCGGCGGAACCATGACGGTACGGCGTTCCCTGGTGGTGGTGCTGCACGACGACCAGGGGCATCGTGGCTATGGCGAGTCACCGCCCTTCGAGCTCCCCTTTTATTCGGAAGAAACCCTGGCCGGCGCCCGTGATCTCCTGGAGCACGTGCTCATTCCCCGCCTGATGAGGGCCCGGGTGGACTCTCCCGAGGAAGTGGATGCTGTGGTTCAAGCCGGGATCCGCGGCAATCCCTTCGCTCGGGCGGGGCTGGAAACCGCTGCGTGGGACCTCGAGGCCGCGCGCCGGAAGACCGGTATGGCCACGCTTCTGGCCGAGCGTGCCAAGGTAGAGCCGGCGAAAGGCATCACGTGCGGCGTTGCGCTTGGTATACCCCCAGACCGTTCGACCGAAACCCTGCGGCGCTGGATCGATGAGGCGCTGGCCCGCGGGTATCAACGGGTCAAGATGAAGGTGGCGCCGGGATGGGATGCCGTACCGGTCGGCGCCGCCCGGGATGCCATGGCTGGTTCTGGGCTGCCGCTGACCGTCGACGCCAACGGAGGCTACGAATGGCCGCAGCACGAGCCCAATCTCCGACGGCTGGACGAGGCCGGCTTGCTGTACATCGAGCAACCGCTTGCACCGGATGAGCTGGTCGGGCATGCGCGCCTGGCCGATGAGCTCAACACTCCGATTTGCCTGGACGAAACGTTGAAAGACGCCCGCGCCGCACGCCAGATTGTGCAGCTCGGAGGCCCCCGGGTGTGGAACATCAAGGTTCACCGGCTGGGAGGCCTGTCGGAAGTGGGTCGCGTCTATGCGATTGCCCTGGGGTACAAGGCGGAGTTGTGGGCCGGCACCATGCCGGAATCGGGTATCGGATCCCAGGCGGCACTGGCGGCCGCCGCCCTGCCGGGCTTCGTGTATCCCTCCGACCTGGAGCCGAGCACCCGCTGGTTCGGCCGCAACGCCGATGTGCTCAAGCTCACCATGTCCAACGATGGCCATATGGAAGTGCCCCAGGCGAGCGTTGCGGACATGCTGGACAACGATCGCTTTGCCGATGCCGCCCGGCTGGTGGCGGTCACCCCTGAGCCGTGATCTGACGTACAGCCCATCGACTGGCCCGAGTGCATCATTGATACTCAAACTCCTCATTACTTTCCGGAGACGGGCCATGGATCTGGGCGACAGGGTGCTGCGCTGGGCCGGATGGCTGTGCGTCGGCATGGTGGCGACGCTGACCTCGATGGGGTATCACTTCGGCAACATCCGCTTCGCCCCGTTGGCGGCGGGGTTCGCGATCCTGGCGGCCGTCTGTCTGGTCGATCGCTGGCGGACACCGATGAGGAGCGATGGCATTCACCCGAGACGAGATTCGGGAGTCAATCGAGCGAGCAGGTGACGCGCATTGGCAAGCGCTGATCCGGCACCACGAGGACGCATACCCCGAGAGTCGTCCCACCCCGGGTGACGTCACCCGGGGCGAGGCCGAACGCCTCAACACCATGGGCCTCGGCAACGCAGCCGACCTGAAGCTGGTCGAAAGCCGAGTCGAGCGGCTCCCCGGCACCCTCCGCATTACCCACCTTTTCGAGCACAGTCCCTCAGGCGCCAGACTTCTGACCGAGCCGTACACTGGCTACGACTGACAGCACGAGTGGTCCCGCGATGACCGGGTTCACCTTCCACCTGATTCCTCACACCCACTGGGATCGGGAATGGTATCTCCCGGAAAGCGTGCTGCTCTCGCGACTCGTCCCCACCATTGACGACCTGCTGGTCCGGCTCGACGCCGACGGTGACACGAAGTTCCTGCTCGACGGCCAGACGGTTCTGCTGGAGGACTATCTGCGGGTTCGGCCGGAGCGGGAGGCGGAAGTCTCTGGCCTGGTTCGCGCCGGCCGGCTCCAGGTGGGGCCGTGGTACGTCCTCGCCGACGAGCTGATCCCATCGGGTGAATCGCTGATCCGTAATCTCCTGGCCGGGCAGACCGACGCCGGCCGGCTGGGCGGACGAACCGAGGTACTGTATTCGCCGGACGCCTTCGGACATCCCGCGGTGTGGCCGACCCTGGCTGCCGAGTTCGGTATCCGGTACGGCGTCCTGTGGCGCGGACTGGGTGGTGAGCCCGGCCAGGAGCGGGACCTGTACCGCTGGCGTGGCCCTGACGGCCGGGAGGTCTTGATCTACCATCTCCCTCCCGACGGATACGAGGTCGGCTCGTCGCTGGCCGCCGATGCCGAGCGGCTGCCTCCGGCATGGAGCCGGGTTCGCGCTATGCTGGTGCCGCGGGCCGCCACCCGACACATCGCTGTTTTTGTAGGCGCCGACCACCACGCGGCGCACCCGGCACTGGGCCGGCTGCGCTCGCTACTCGAGCAGATCGAGCCCGCCAGCGAATTTCGCATCTCGCGGCTGGAGGATTTTTTCAACGCGGCCGCCGCGGAGGCGGTGGCACTCCCGGTCATCTGTGGTGAGCTGCGCTGGTCCTATGGGTATACCTGGACCCTTCAGGGCGTTCACAGCACCCGGGCCCCACTCAAGCGGCGGCACGACTTGGCCGAATTGGCGTTGGCCCGAATGGCCGAGCCGCTCGCGGCACTGGCGCAGTTCACCCGTGGTGGCGACCACCGCCCGCTGTTGCGCCATGCCTGGCGCATGCTGCTCCAATGCCAGTTCCATGATTCGATCGCGGGTACCACCAGCGATCCGGTGGCGCAGCGAGTAGCGGTTCGACTGGATGATGCCCGCAATCTGGCCTCCGAGATCTCCCGTGTTAGCCTGGATGAGCTGGTGGGCAACATTCCCGATCGGGCGCGCTCCAAGCCGGAGAGCGCCGCACCGAGACTGGTGCTCTGGAACCCGGTGCCGCGCCGCCGGAAAACGATCGTGGTGGCAGACCTGAGCTGGTTCCGGCGCGATGTCCTGGTGGGCCCGCCGGGCGATCGGCTGGCCCGGGTGGGCCCCGGGCAGCATCCCTTCCATCTGCTCAGTTCCGGGAGCGAGGTCGCAGTTCAGCCGTTGGGACAGCGAGGCGGACAGGAGCGGCTCGACGCACCGCATCACTATCCCGACCAGGACGAAGTGGACTGGACCCGGGTCGCCTTTCGCACACCCGAAGTCGGCGGGCTCGGCGTGGGAGTCATGGAGCCGGGGATGCACCAGTCCGCGCCCCTGCGTGGCACGGCGTGGCAGAAGGGGCGGGCCCTGGGGAACGAATTTCTGGAGGTGAGGATCGCGCCCAACGGATCGCTCCAACTGCTCGACCGGCGGAATGACGAGCGGTTTCGCGAGCTGTTCCTGCTCGAGTCCGGAGGCGATGTGGGAGACAGCTACACGTATTGCCCGCCCCCACAGGATCAGCTGCGCCGGGCCCAGGGCCCAGTGTCGGTGCGCGCCGTTGCCGCGGGGCCGCTTGTGGCCGCCGCCGAAGCAGGCTGGCGGATACCGGCGGGGCAGGGCCGGCCAGCTGAGCGTCCCGGCACGATCGAAGTGTGACTCCTCGTCAACGACAACGCCGGGTGCCCCGGGGTACGCTGCACTATCGAGATTAAGAA
>Ga0180121_10000002_pt1 | contig 95007 bp, 117 predicted proteins | sample AntDrymUQ5402106_2_FD_129676 | JGI IMG/M metagenome (GOLD analysis project Ga0180121, IMG submission 129676) | Polar desert sand microbial communities from Dry Valleys, Antarctica - metaG UQ540 (21.06) (version 2) (version 2) | ecosystem: Environmental > Terrestrial > Soil > Desert | place...
GACGTAGCAGGCTGCGAAAAGCCTCGGGAAGCTGTCAAGCAAGCACCGATCCGAGGATGTCCGAATGGGGAAACCCGGCTGGGGTCATGCCCAGTCACTCCGGTCTGAACACATAGGGCCGGTTGAGTCAACCAGGGGAATTGAAACATCTCAGTACCCTGAGGAAAAGAAAGCAATAGCGACTCCCTGAGTAGTGGCGAGCGAAACGGGATGAGCCCAAACCACCGCGGTGTGATAGCCCGACGGCGTTGCCGTGGTGGGGTTGTGGGACGTATCAGACGAGACGTCGGTTTCGTCAAGAAGTTACCAAAGCAGGAGTCAATCGAATCCAGCTGGAAAGCTGAGCCATAGGAGGTAACAGCCCTGTAGTTGACGGCTCTCTGCTCTTCTGACGCTGTTCCCAAGTATCACGGGGGATATCCCGTGTGAATCTGCGAGGACCACCTCGTAAGGCTAAGTACTACCTAGTGACCGATAGTGAACCAGTACCGTGAGGGAAAGGTGAAAAGTACCCCGGCGAGGGGAGTGAAATAGTACCTGAAACCATTGACTTACAAGCAGTGGGAGGGAGTTGGCAGCAATGCCAGTTCCTGACCGCCTGCCTTTTGAAGAATGAGCCGGCGAGTTAGCGATATGTGGCAAGGTTAAGGCGTGAGCCGTAGCCGAAGCGAAAGCGAGTCTGAATAGGGCGCCAAGTCGCATGTCCTAGACCCGAAGCCGAGTGATCTATCCATGGGCAGGGTGAAGCGGGGGTAAGACTCCGTGGAGGCCCGAACCCACCATAGTTGAAAATATGGGGGATGACCTGTGGATAGGGGTGAAAGGCCAATCAAACTCGGCGATAGCTGGTTCTCTCCGAAATAGCTTTAGGGCTAGCGTTGTGTGTTTCACCATGGGGGTAGAGCACTGAATGGGTTAGGGGGCTTACCCGCTTACCGACCCCAATCAAACTCCGAATCCCATTGGTGCCAAACATGGCAGTCAGTCTACGGGGGATAAGCCTCGTGGACGCGAGGGAAACAACCCAGATCGCCAGCTAAGGTCCCAAAGTCTGAGCTAAGTGGTAAACGATGTGGAATTGCTCAAACAGCCAGGAAGTTGGCTTGGAAGCAGCCACCTTTTAAAGAGTGCGTAACAGCTCACTGGTCGAGTGGTTCTGCGCGGAAAATGTAACGGGGCTCAAGCTCAGCACCGAAGCTGCGGGATTCAGCATTTGCTGGATCGGTAGGAGAGCGTCGTGTAGCCAGCGAAGCGGCGGCGTAAGCCAGCCGTGGAGGCTGCACGAGTGCGAATGCCGGCATGAGTAGCGAAAGAAGAGTGAGAATCTCTTCCGCCGATTGTCCAAGGATTCCTGGGGAAGGTTCGTCCGCCCAGGGTTAGTCGGGACCTAAGGTGAGGCCGAGAGGCGTAATCGATGGATAACTGGTTGATATTCCAGTACCGCTCTATGCGCGCACAGACCGAGACCGATTTGCTAAGGAAAGCCCTTCGGGGCCTACCGACCCAATTGGCATTAGGTCAGCGAAGGAGTGACGTGGAAGGGTAAGTGGACCCGGGCGTTGGTTGTTCCCGGGGTAAGCATGTAGGACGGGGTCTAGGCAAATCCGGACCCCATTAAGTCTGAGGTGTGATGCCGAGCCGCTTTAGGCGAAGCCACTGAACGCCCATGCCACCGAGAAAAACTTCTAGCGAGTTCATAGGGCGCCCGTACCCCAAACCGACACAGGTGGACAGGTAGAGAATACCAAGGCGAGCGAGATAACCCTGGTTAAGGAATTCGGCAAAATAGCTCCGTAACTTCGGGAGAAGGAGCGCCCCAGTAAGGTGTAGGAGTTTACCTCCGAAGCTTGAGGGGGCCACAGTAACCAGGCCCAAGCGACTGTTTATCAAAAACACAGCAGCGTGCAAAGTCGCAAGACGACGTATACGCTGTGACGCCTGCCCGGTGCTGGAAGGTTACGAGGAGAGGTTAGCCGTAAGGCGAAGCTTTGAATCCAAGCCCCAGTAAACGGCGGTCCTAACTATAAGGATCCTAAGGTAAATGAATCTGGGTGAGGCACCCAGAGTTGCCCCTCTCCACAGCAATGTGGATGAGTGCAGCCGGCTATATGCTGGAAAACCCGAGTATCTGAAGGTACCGGAATCTGTCCTACCCAAGCAATAGCTTGGTCGGATGGAAACCGGTGACAATCCTCTCAGTGCGGGCAATCAGCAGGAAAGACCGGATATCGACGATTGGATCGTCGGATTCACGGATGGCGAAGGATGCTTTTCGATCTCGATCGTGCGCAACGTGGGATGCCGACTCGGCTGGCAGGTCCAGCATGAGTTCTCGGTGACCCAGGCCGCAGGATCGCGAGAAGCTCTAGAGCTGTTCCGAACGCGCTTCGGATGCGGAACGATCATTCCCAACACGAGGCAAGACAATCACAAGGACCTCATGCTGCGCTTCTCAGTGAAGCGCAGAAATGACTTAGTCCGGCGGATTGTCCCGTTCTTTGAATCCCATCCACTCAAGACAGCAAAGCTCGCTGATTTCGGGCGATGCCGATCTGTGCGCCAGATGATGGAGCAGGGTCGGCACCTCGAGAGCAGTGGACTAGCAATGATCGCGGCGATCACCGAAACGATGAATCGGCGCCAGCGATCTCGATATCTGGAATCCTCAGAGGCCATACGCCGGCCAACTCACATCGAACTGAGTTGAAGATATGGTCCGAGCTCCGTAGCGATGCGGAGAGTAACTCGAGCGAAATTCCTTGTCGGGTAAGTAGCACTTGCCCTGCGTGGGAGCGATCCCACGTGTCGACCCGCTCATAACGGCGAAGCCCTACCCGGCCAGCAACCGGAGGGTGATGCCGTGGGAAGTCTGCTCCTCGGAGCATGACCCTGTAACGACTGATCCTCGCAAGAGGTGAGGCGGTGATTCCTGCCACTAGATGGCAAATTTATGATCATCGCAAGACGCGGGCTCTCATAATCGTGAGATGAAGGCATAGTCTGTCCCCCTAGGAATAGGGGATAAAGATGAAGTTCCGACCTGCACGAATGGCGTAACGATTTGGGCACTGTCTCAACCAGGGACTCGGTGAAATTGCAGTGTGAGTAAAGATGCTCACTACCTGCGGCAGGACGGAAAGACCCCGGAACCTTTACTATAGTTTGACATTGGAGTTTGGCGTATGATGTGTAGGATAGGTGGGAGACTTTGAAGCGGAGGCGTCAGCTTTCGTGGAGTCAACCTTGAAATACCACCCTTCGTATGACGGGCTTCTAACCTCGATCCATTATCTGGATTAGGAACAGTGTCTGACGGGTAGTTTCACTGGGGCGGTGGCCTCCTAAAGGATAACGGAGGCGCTCAAAGGTTCCCTCAGCCTGGTCGGCAATCAGGCGTTGAGTGCAAAGACACAAGGGAGCTTGACTGCGAGACCTACAAGTCGAGCAGGGACGAAAGTCGGACTTAGTGAACCCATGGTGGCACGTGGGTGTGCCATGGTTCAACGGCTAAAAGGTACTCCGGGGATAACAGGCTTATCGGGCCCAAGAGTCCATATCGACGGCCCGGTTTGGCACCTCGATGTCGGCTCGTCGCATCCTGGGGCTGGAGCAGGTCCCAAGGGTCGGGCTGTTCGCCCGTTAAAGCGGCACGCGAGCTGGGTTCAGAACGTAGAAGACTGCGTCCTCCGGGAGCAATTCCGGAGTGCAGACTGGCTCATATCGGGGAAATCTGTCACCCCTTCGAACTACGGTGACAGACAATCCCGAGGGAAGGCCAATAACGAACCCTTTCTATCCCTACCTAGCAGGCTTCTTCGATGGCGATGGCAGTTTGCATTTCCAAATCGTGCGTTCGAAGGTTCATCGCAATGGCTTTACGTTGCGGGCGTCCCTGGTTCTGTGCCAGGCAACGTCTGGCGAAGCCGGCCTGGTGAGTCTTCAGGAACGAATTGGAGGCAACCTTCGTCGCCGAAGAGGCGAAATGTCGGATCTCACGATCACCAACCGCGGCTTGATTCGAGCGTTGCTCGAAGATATGCAGCCGTTCGTGATCTTCAAAGCGAAACAAGTCGAAGCTGGCTTGCGTTTGCTCGAGAGATTTCCACCACCCAAGGATCCCTATAGGTTCCTTGAGGTCTGCAAAGAGATAGATAGGTTTGCATCCCTGAACTTCTCCAAATCGAGAACGGTCACCTCTGAAAGTGTCCGATTCGAATTCGAGAAGATGGGATTGTTGGCCCCCGTAACGACTGATTCGAAAGATGAGGCTCGGCAACTGGTCCTCAACGACCAAATCTGATTGTCGGGCAATACGCCAGCTCCCCGAAAGGGGATGAAGGGATAGTCTACACTCTTAGTGATAAGAGATTACTGTGCGTGAGACAGTTCGGTCCCTATCCGCCGTAGGCGCAGGAGATTTGAAGGGAGCCGTCCCTAGTACGAGAGGACCGGGATGGACGTACCGCTGGTGTGCGAGTTGTTCTGCCAAGAGCATGGCTCGTTTGCTATGTACGGAAGGGATAAGCGCTGAAAGCATCTAAGTGCGAAACCCACCCTGAGATGAGATCTCCCACGGGATAACCCGGTAAGGCCCCTGGTAGATGACCAGGTTGATAGGCCGGAGGTGTAAGTGCAGTGATGCATTCAGCCGACCGGTACTAATCGGCCGAGGGCTTGGATTGAATTCAGGATTAACGTGCTCGCTATGGAGTGCTCAAGGAGCGCTCGAAGGTTTGTCCGGTGGCGTTGGCGTTTGGGAACCACCCGTTCCCTTTCCGAACACGGAAGTGAAACCAAACTGCGCCGATGGTACTTGGGGGGCAACCCCCTGGGAGAGTAGGTCACCGCCGGACAGTTCTTGAGAGAAGGGGTCGCAGCACTCATTGCTCGACCCCTTTCTTTGTGTGTTTGAACAGATAGGGTGGGACAACGTGGCCGGCAATCAAGGTGACAGATCTCGTGGCCCTCGGCGCGATAGTGGTCAGGGAAAGCCCGGAGCGGGCAGGGAACCCGACCGGGAGCGTGCCAACAACCGCCCCGCCGGCGATCGCAAGGTCTACAGCCGCCGCGCCGACGAGCCGCGAGAAGAGCGACGGACGATTACGGCTGTTCCTGAAGGCAATCTTCCACGCTGGGTCCGCGAAGACATCTCTCGTTCAACGCCCAAAGACCGACGCGACGCGGCGCTGCACCACCTCGAGGAGGGGATCGGTCGTTTCGCCGACGGACGCTACCGAGCGGCGATCGAAGACCTGGCCGCAGTCAAGGCGCTGTCACCCCGAGCAGCCATCGTCCGCGAACTCCTCGGTCTTTCCAACTACTACCTCGAGAACTGGTCGCCCGCTCTCCAGGAGCTGAGGGCTTATCGCCGGCTTACCGGCGAGACCATCCATATGCCGGTAGAACTCGACTGTCTGCGTGCGCTTCGCAAGGGCAACGATGTCGACAAGACGTTCACGCTGTTCCGGGAATTGGGCGGCGACAAGGACACCGAGCGGGAAGCAGCCGTCGTCTATGCCAGCCACCTGCTCGATGAGGGCCGCGTCGCCGAGGCGTGGCGGGTCATCAAGCCCGGACGACTGGTCAACCCGGCGCCGGAATCAGAGCGGCGCCGATGGTTTGTCGCTGCCCGGGTGGCCCTAGCCGCGGGCGACAAAGAGGCGGCCGGCAAGTTGGTCGACGCGATCAATCGACAAGACAGCTCCATGCCCGGCCTCGCAGATCTCAAGAGCCAGATCCGTTAGCTCCCGCCAAAACTGTCGGCTCAAATTTGTCGGACTTGGTCCGTAGATTCAACCTCCCGCGCTTTCCCGCTACCCAGGAGTCACGAACATGGACCTCAACCTGGTCCTAGTCAAAGGACGGCCGGTGGTCGAACCGGAGGTCGTCACGTTCCCCGATGGGGTTTCCTTCATGCGGATGATGTTGGCGATCCGTGTCGAAGGACCCCATCCGCGCCTCGATGTCCTGCCGGTGATTTGGTGGCAGCCTTCCGAGGTTGCCCTAAGTAATCCACCAGCCAAAGGGGAGTCGGTGTGGATCATCGGCGCTGTTCAACGACGATTCCTCGACGTCTCTGATCCGCCCCGGAGCGACGTCGAGATAATCGCGCAACACGTTGTCACCGACCCCGAAGAGCCAGCGCTAAGTGCGGCTATTGAGCCTTGACACGGTTCGTAGCATGGACCGCGATCACGAACCCGAGGGAGGTGCTTTCATGTCCGAAACCGACTCCATGAGCACCTCTCGATGGTTCTGGACCGATGATCTTGCCCGGCTCCTGATCGATTCCGGCAAGGTGGGACTCCCGCCGCTCGACCAGTGGCTCCAGGTGCCATTTGCTGTCCGCGGAGCGGGAGATCCCATGGCAGTGGCAGAAGCGTTGCTCGCCGGCAAAGGCAAGTCAGTCGCGGCTTGACGATGGGCCGCCAGTTGACAACTCCTCGTTGGATCGCGGCGCATCTGGTGGCTTTGCTGCTTTTCATCCTCTTCGTCAACTTGGGCCTCTGGCAGTTACGGCGGCTTGATGAGCGGAGGATCGACAACCTGGTCGCAGCCGGTCGGGCGGCGGCAACGCCTCTCGACCTGGAGCTGTCAGTTGCCGCAGCAGGGGTCAATCCGGAATCGCTGGCCGATCGGCACATGTTCGCGAGCGGATCCTTCGACCCCGCCGGCGAAGTGCTCATCCGATCGCAAGTCGACAACGGTCGAGCCGGTTTTCACGTCATCACTCCGTTTGTTCTCGAGTCCGGCAAGACGGTCTTGGTCAACCGGGGCTGGATACCCCTGGACATGGGTTCCGTACCTGTGATCGCTGCGCCTCCCGCTGGCAACGTCTCCATCAGCGGCATCGTTGGCCTCGATCAAGCGCGCCCGAACGCGCCCGTCGGGGAGGCTCCGATCTTCAACCGGGTCGACCTCGGAGCGATCGGCGGGGGAGCACTACTCCCCGTTTACCTCATTCTCGAAGGCGAACGCAGCAACCGCCTACCGATCCCGCTGCCTCCGCCAGACTTCACCGGCGAAGCCAACCACCTCTTCTACGCGATCCAGTGGTTCAGCTTCGCGCTAATCGGGCTCGTCGGGTACTTCCTGCTGTTGCGCCGGGCTCGCCAGACCGGCGACGATGTCGGCGTCACGAACCCGATGAAAGATGGCTGGGTCGACCCGAATCTTGGCCGACCTCGAACCAGCGCCGACGACAACCCACTCGGGACTCATGACCGCCTCGTCGACCCAGATGCGGAGCCCATCCGGTAGGCCGAAGGGGGTGACGCCCCCGACCTCCATTCCGGTGACTTCGACGGTTTCCTCGGCCGAGGCGAACGAAACCTTTTTCACCCCAAGCCGGTTTCGCACCATCCCATTGACATCAAGACGGCTGCTGGCGAGGACCAGGCAAACCGCTATCTCGCCGAGCGGTCGGCGTGAGGAGACAAGGATGGCGTTGGCGGATTGCTCGGGAGGGATTCCGTAGGCGGCACAGAAAGCGGCAGTGTCGGCCAACGCCGGGTCGCAGGGGAGAACCTCGTAAGGGTGACCGAGCTGATCGAGGGCCGCGATGACCTGGGGATGGGCCGTCAAGGGAGCGAGAATACCCATCGCTAACGTTCTCTAATGGCTTCCCTTACCGTGGTGGGCAGCGTCAACCTCGATCTCGTCATTCGTGTCGAGCGGCTTCCGGTGCCCGGCGAGACTGTCTCTGATGGCGTCTTCTCCCGGCATCCCGGCGGCAAGGGTGGCAACCAGGCACTGGCCGCCCGCCGTTTGGGAGCCGACGTCTCTCTCGTCGCTGCGGTTGGCGACGACGAAGCTGCCAGCGTCGCCCTCGGCCTTTTGGAGCAGGCCGGGGTCGACCTCACGCGATCGTGGACCCACACCGGCATGGCCACCGGCATCGCCGTGATCCTGGTGGCCCGAGACGGCGAGAACCAGATCGCCGTCGCTCCGGGAGCGAACCGAGCGCTGACCCCAGAATCGGTCGAGCTGGCCAACGGCGAGAACGTCATCTGTCAGTTGGAGATTCCGCTGGAGACCGTCGAAGCGACGGCCGCGCGCTGCACCGGTTTCTTTGCGTTGAACGCCGCTCCCGCCCGCGAGGTTTCGAAAGCAGTGCTCAAACGAGCTGATCTGGTGATCGTCAACGAGATCGAGCACGCGACCTTCGGCAACGATCTCCTGGAATGCAAAGGACTCATCGCAGTCACCCAGGGCGTTTTGGGGGCGGCTCTCTACCGGCACGGCCGACTTGTGGCCAAGGCAGCCTCACCGGCTGTTGAAGCCATTGACACGGTCGGAGCAGGTGATGCCTTCGTGGGGGCGCTGACCGTGGCCATCCTCAATGGTTTCTCACCCGATCAGGCGCTCGTCCGGGCCGTCGCGGCGGGCGCCTTGGCCACGACGGTCCAGGGCGCCCAGCCTTCACTCCCAACCGCGGCAGCCGTCGAGGGGCTCTTGGCGCGGCGATGACGATCCCCGTCATCATCGATTGCGACCCTGGGCATGACGACGCCATCGCGCTGCTGCTAGCGCTGGCCAGCCCCGAGCTCGAGATCGTCGGCGTGACCACGGTGGGCGGGAATGCACCCCTCGAGATGACCACCAAAAACGCCCTCAGGGTGCTCGAGCTGGCCGGTCGAACCGAAATCCCAGTCGCGGCTGGGTTCGCTCGCCCGCTGTTCCGAGAGTTGCAGACGGCAGCCCACGTCCATGGGGAAAGCGGGCTTGACGGGCCCGTTCTCGCCGAGCCGAGCATCCGGCCGCTACCAATCGACGCAATCGACTTTCTCGCCGGGAAGATTCTCAGTGCGGAGACACCGATCACGCTGGTGCCGGTCGGCCCGCTAACCAACATTGCCGCCCTTTTGAATCGATACCCGGAGGTGGAGGGACGAGTCGAGCGAATCGTCTTGATGGGAGGCGCGATAAACACAGGCAACATCACACCGGCCGCAGAGTTCAACATCTATGTCGACCCCGAGGCGGCTCACCGAGTTTTCCATTCCGGCCTCGACATCACGATGGTCGGGCTCGAGGTCACCCACCAAGCCCTGCTGAATCGCAATCACGCCGAAAAGCTCCGCGGCGCCGGCGCTATCGGAAAGTTCATCGCCGAGCTGCTCGATTTCTTTCTCGTCAACCATCCACGCCATTTCGATGGGGGAGTAGGTGCTCCCATTCACGACGCGGTCGCTGTCGCCCATCTCATCTGGCCCGACCTGATGACCACCATCGATGCTTTCGTGACCGTCGAAACTCAATCGGAGCTGAATCGAGGCCGGACCGTCGTCGACCGTTGGCACGTCACCAGCCGGGCTGCGAATGCCCGGGTCGGTGTCGATCTCGACGGACCCCGCTTTGCCGAGCTCCTCATGGAGCGCCTCTCCTGATGGACCTGCCCTCTGAGCTCGCCGCGGTGTTCAGACGTCATCCCGATGCCAAAGCCAAGTTTTAACACTTACGGCGTAAGCCATCGACAGCAGTATGTCGAATACGTCGCTGAAGCCAAGAAACCCGAAACCCGCCTCAAGCGAGCAGACCGAGTTGTCATGATGCTGACCGGGAAGAAGCTGACGACGGTGTACCGGCCCAAGACGATTCCCGAGGTCTTTGGCATCAAACCCGAGCACCGTGTGCGAGTCGTGAACGCGCCTCCAAACGACGACAAGATCATGAGTGGGTACCCTTTTGAAAAGCGGGTCAGCTCGAGCCGCGGACAAATCGATATGGCGCACGTCTTCGTCGAGGAGCCAGGCGGACCTCCGGGAGTGGCTAAGCGCCCATAATGCCCGTTATGTTACGTCGCGCCTCGGAGCCGCCCAATTCTTAAGGCGATTTTGGTGGCTAGGCCACCACCGGAACCTTAGGTTTGGCGAGTGCTCATCCAATGAGGGCGCGGAGTTGGCGGACGCCGATCATCAACGGCGCCAGGTTGTCGGGTTGCTCGTCGCCCAGATTGTCGAGGAAATGGTCGAGCCGGCGCAAAGGCGAGTCCTGGGCCGTCAGGTAGCGCGAGATCGCGGTCGCCGGCGGGTCGTCCCCGGCCTGCTCTAGCACCCGTTCGGTCAACTGGCGGCGGATCCCGACCATGTCGTCCTCGAGCGCTTCCAGCGCCCAGCGCTGCCACCCATCGGTGAAGTTGTACCCAGAGGCCATCGCCTCCAGACGGTCGAGGCCGACGGCCTGGCCCGCCCCGAACATGATCTCGGCCACTTCCTTCACCTCGCGATCAAAGCGGTTGGCGACGAGGATGGCATCGGGGGCATGGACAAGCTGGCGCCGATAGGCATAGCGCCGCGCCAGGTCGGGCGGAACCCCGGCCGCGGCCATGTCGAATTCCTCCTTCTCGTGTGCTTGTTGCCATTCCTTCGGACCTGCGTCAGGCAGAGCTTCTTCAAAATCCGAGAACCCGGCGATGTCCCCCGCCACCGCTTCGCCGATCGTGTCGGCAGGAAGCCGGGTCAGATACCGGCGGGTCAGCGAGGCGACGATTCGATCGGCCCCGGTCATGAGCTCGAGCCAAAGCTCGTTGGGAACCTGACCGGCTAGAGCCTCGACTGCCTCCCACCTCGGTAAAGCCCCCGATACGTCGCGGGCAATTCGATAACCCTTGACTATCTCGGCGACCGGGCTCCCGCTGCGCGCCGCCATCCGGCTGACAAACGTGGCACCGACACTGTTGACCAGGTCGTTGGCGACCATCGTCGCGATCAGCTCACGGCGCAGCGGATGATCCAACAAGAGATCCTCGTAGCGAGAGGCGATCTCTTCGGGAAAGTAGGCCGAGAGATCGTTGACGAGGTACTCGTCGTCGACCAGGGCGCTGCGGATCAATGACTCGTAGATGCTCCGCTTGGCATCGACCAGAAGGACGGCGATCTCCGGTCGGGTGAGACCGCGTCCCAGCCGTCCCCGTTCAGCCAGCTCCTCGGTGGCCGGCAACCCTTCCAGCCGGCGGTCGAGAATCCCCTCCGTCTCGAGCAGGGCCATCAACTGCTCATGGGCCCAGACCCGACGGGTCGCCGCCCCTTCTTCCTGGGAGATCATCTGCGCCTGCTGGAAGTTGTCATAGAGGATCCGGGCGACAACCTCAGGGGCGGCCGCGGCGACTAACTCGTCTCGCTCGGCGCGGGTCAAGCCTTTTCGTTCCGCGGCAAGACGGAGCAGGATCTTGAGGTTGACCTCGCGGTCCGAGCAGTTGACCCCGCCGGAGTTGTCGATGAAGTCGGTGTTGACCTTCCCGCCGGCGAGGGCGTATTCGATGCGACCGGCCTGGGTCAACCCGAGGTTGCCCCCTTCCACCACGACCCGGCAGCGGAGCTCGTGGCCATCGACCCGGATCGAGTCGTTGGCCCTATCCCCCACTTCCTCGTGGCTCTCCTCCGTTGCCTTGACATAGGTGCCGATGCCGCCGTTCCAGAACAGATCGACTGGGGCCATCAACGTGGCCCGCAGCAACTGACTAGGCGCCCACTCAGCTTGGGTGACTCCGAGCGCTTTCTGCGCTTGGGGGGTGAGGGTGATCTTCTTTAGCGAGCGAGGGAACACTCCCCCGCCTTCGGAGATCACTGCCCGGTCAAAGTCGTCCCAGGACGAACGAGGCAGGTTGAAGAGGCGCTTGCGCTCCTCGAAGCTCCGCGCCGGGTCGGGGCTCGGGTCGATGAAGATGTGACGATGATCGAAGGCGGCGATGAGTTTGAGCTGGGCCGAACCCAGCATGCCGTTGCCGAACACGTCGCCTGACATGTCGCCGATTCCGATCGCAGTGAACGGCTGCTCGAACGGATCGATACCGAGCTCGAGGAAATGGCGCCGCAGCGATTCCCACGCCCCCCGAGCAGTGATCCCCAGGGCCTTGTGGTCGTAGCCGGCCGAACCGCCGGAGGCGAACGCGTCGTCGAGCCAGAAGTTGTACTCGGCCGCGATCGAGTTGGCGATATCAGAGAAGGTGGCTGTTCCCCGATCGGCGGCCACCACCAGATAGGGGTCCTCGCCATCGTGCACTCGCACCCCCGGCGGATGGACGAGCTTGCCGTCGATCAGGTTGTCGGTGACATCGAGCAACGCGCGGATGTAGCTCTCATAGGCGGCTTGGACCTCAGCCGGAATCTGGGCGGCGTCGGTGGGGGGTCGCCGCAAGACGAAGCCGCCTTTGGCTCCGGTGGGGACGATCACCGCGTTCTTGGTGATCTGGGCTTTCATCAGCCCGAGCACTTCGATCCGATAGTCCTCGCGCCGGTCCGACCATCGCAGGCCACCGCGGGCCACCGGGCCACCCCGGAGATGAACCCCCTCCACCCGTGGCCCGTAGACAAAGATCTCGGCGAAAGGAACCGGCTGGGGCATATCAGGCACCGCCGCCGAGTTGAGCTTGAACGAGAGATTCACCCGTCCTGGCAGGAACGCGTTGGTCCGCAAGCTCGCCTCGATCAGCCGGTAGAGGCTTCGCAGAATGCGGTCATGATCGAGAGAAGGGATTGCATCGAGGGCGGCGACGATCTCGTCGCGAAGCGGCTGCGGATCGACCGCGGATTGGGTCGGGTCGAAACGGGCGCGGAACAGCTCGATAAGTTTTCGCGCCACGTTGGGGAACAGATTGAGAACGTCGTTGACATAACCGACGGTGAAGGCGAGAGCAAGCCGGCGCCAATAGACCCGATATGCCCGGAGAATGCCCACTTCCCAATGCGTGAGCCCGGCCGTGATCACGAGCCCGTTCAGGTCGTCGGATTCGGCCTCCCCCGCCCACACCGCGGTGAGGGAGTCGGCCACCCGCTGCTGGCAGCTTTCGAGGTCGAGCATCTCCCCGTCATCTCCGGCCACCCCGAAGTCATGGATGAAGTAATCGCCGCCGCCCGCGAGACGAGTCGGCACCTCCTCGATGACTCGCAGCCCGAGATCCTCGAGGGCGGGCACAAGCTCGGAGAGCGGTTGCTTGCCGTCTGAGCGATAAATCAAGATTCGAGTCAGGTCCTCGCCGGCATCGGTTTCGTTGCGAATGCCGACATGGAACGCTCGCCCGCTCTTGGCGAGGTTGTCGAGCGTGCGCGCATCTTCGACTGCGCCCTCGAGTGTGCTGGAGACGCGGTAGTAATCGGGGAAACGATTGCCCCATTCTTCGCTGAGCGGCGCCGCTGAGCGGTCTTCCTCCAGTCGCTCGTTGAGCCGATCCGTCCAGGTACGGGTCAGGTCGAGGACTTCCTCTTCGAGTATTTCGTAGTCCACTTCCGGGATCGGGCCGTTGACCCATACCGTGAAATGGACCCGAGCCTGATCACCTTCACCGAGCTCAAGGTGATACTCGACCGAAAGGCCGTGATATCGAGCCATGAACAGGTCCTGCAGCGACTTACGCAGCTCGGCGTTGAAACGGTCGCGTGGCATCGCCACGAGGATCGAGACGCTCCGCTCGAGCAGATCGCGCCGCACGAACAGTTGCACTTGACGCGACTCCTGATGGGCGAGCAAGCCCATCACTTGTCTGCGCAACTCCTTTGGTGGGGCGGTGAAAAGATCATGTTTCGAGAAGCCGTCGAAGATCTGGATGGCGGCCTTGTGGTCGTGCGAGCCTTCGATCAGATCCTCGGTCGCTACCAGGTCGAATAGCTTGCGCCGCAGGATCGGTGTGTGGGAGGAACGTTCCATGAGCGCTTTCGAAGTGAAAAGCCCCAAGAGACGCGCTTCTCCGACCGAGTTGCCGGAGGGACCGATGACCCGGATGCCGATGTAGTCGAGCTTGACTCGTCGATGAACGGTGGACACGCGGTTGGTCTTGGTGATGACCAGCAGATCGCCTTTGGTGTAGCGGGCCGCGATTTCGGGATCGAGGTCGTCAAGAGGAACCGGCTCGGCTACTCGAGACTCACCGGAGAGAATTCCCAGTCCGGTGTCGGCGACGGCTTGCACCGCCGTCTGGCCATCGAGGTCGACCAGGCGATACTCGCGGTAGCCGAGAAACACGAAATTGTTGTCTCGTAGCCATTGCAAAAAGGCGATCGCTTCGCCAATTTCAGCTTCCGGATAGAAGCCCGTCGCCTGCCGGGCCAGCTCGACCATCCGATTGATCCGGTCCATGATCGAGTGGAAGTCATCCACTGCCCGCCGGACATCGGTCAATACGGTGCGTAATGCCTTCTCGAGCCCCCCCAGATCGCCTGCGAAGAGTCGCCGATCGAGTTCGTAGTACTCCACCGATTCTTTGTGGCGGGCGTGGCGCGCGTGGCCGATGCTGATCAGTCGACCGTCACCATCACGTTCAGCTCCGATCACCGGATGGGTGACACGCGACACCTCTAGGCCGTGAGCCGCGATCTCGTTGGTCATCGAGTCGAGCAGGAATGGGCTGTCTTCGACATTCACCTCAATCACGGTGCCCTGGCTGTCGTCGGGATTCGATACCCGGACCGATACCGGCTCCTTCCGGACGCGGATGAAATCGAAGACCCGCTCGACCTCGGCGAGCCACTCCGCAGCAGATTGAGAGTTTTCCGGCGGGATTCTTCGCAGATAGGCCTGGGCAAACTCGGTCAGCAACTCACGGTCCGGATTGTCAGCCGACTCCCCAATGAGGGCAAGCACATCGGCCAGCATCGCGTTGGAAACCTCAGTTACCACTTATCGCTTTCGACGTTCGACAACCTAGTGCGTATCTGAGGATCGGGGCTGTTTGCGCTGCCAGTTCCAGGCGTCGCGGGTCATCGCCGCCAGGTCGCGGCGGGTCTTCCATGCCAGCTCCGCCTGTGCTCGTTCCACCGCCGCCCAGCTCTCGGCCACGTCGCCGGCCCGCCGGGGGTACGGTTCCCACGGCACCGGAACCTGATTGGTGGCCGCGAAGGTCTCGACCAGCTCGAGCACTGTCGTCCCCTGACCAGTACCAAGGTTGAAGATGTGCACCCCGGGCTCTTCGGCAAGAACCTCCAAAGCGCGCACATGCCCCTCGGCCAAATCCATCACATGGATGTAATCACGAATCGCCGAGCCATCGCGGGTGTCGTAGTCGAAGCCGAAAACGCGGAGGAAGGGTCGTTGCTCGGCGGCAACCTGGGCGACATACGGCATCAGGTTGGTCGGCTCACCGATCGGCGACTCTCCAATTAGACCGCTCTCGTGGGCGCCGACCGGGTTGAAGTAGCGAAGAAGAGTGACCGACCAAATTGGATTGGCGCGGGCGAGGTCGGTCATCACCTGCTCCATAATGATTTTGGTCCAGCCATAAGGGTTGGTAGCCGTTCCGATCGGCATCTCCTCACTCAGGGGCAACGTCTGAGGCTGTCCGTAAACCGTTGCCGACGAGGAAAAGACGATCGAAGTGACCCCGGCGTTGTCGAGAACCTCCAGCATCCGGACGGTGCCGGCGACGTTGTTGTCGTAGTAGCGCAGCGGCTTCTCGACCGATTCGCCTACCGCCTTGTAGGCAGCCATATGGATCACCGAGTCGAAAGCGCCGGCCTCCACTACGGGAGCGAATTGATCGGGTTTCCCGACGTCGACGCGGTGAAGCTCTGGTCGGAAGCCGGTGATCGCCTCGATCCCGTCGATCACCGATGGTTGCGAGTTGACGAGAGTGTCGACGATTACGGGCTCATGACCGGCCTCGATCAGCGCCACCACCGTATGGCTGCCGACAAAACCGGCCCCACCGGTGACGAGGACCTTCATCGGCTACGAGCCTACCTGCGGGGGTTCGGGACTCACTATGACCGGACACTTCACGCCGTAAAGCAACTCGGCCACATAGGCGCCGAGCCAGACCATGGGATCCGGCTCCGCCAGCAGGATGGCGCTGGGACCTGTGCCTAGCCGCAACGCTTCGGCGAGCACCGAAGGCGACGAGGACGACCCTCTGCCATGGGGCATCCGCAGCACTTTGCCTGACACCACCGCGCCTCGTTGCGGATGATGGACATCGATGATCTTTCCTGTAACCGGGTCAAGACCTCCCCAAAAAGAGAGCGGCTCGCTGAGCACGAGTGTTGGCTCATCCACCATTGACCGCCGCCATGATGCAATCGGTCAGCGAGGCATAGACCACCTCCACCCCGAGGTTGCCCGGTGCGTAGTGGGCCCATTTGGCTGAGTCGGTCATCACCACCCCGACCGCGGGGTCGAGAATCGGAGTGATGTAGGTACAGGTATCGGTGACGATCGTCAGCCCAAGAGCCTCAAGCTCTACCAAAAGTGTGGGAAGGCCGGCGATCTGATCGCGAGACGTGTTGACGTACGTCGGGATCCGGACGCGGCGGCCGGCCAAGCCGTCGCGGAGCTTTCGGAGCTCTGTCCCTGAGTAGTGAGGCGCCCCCAGACTGACTGCGTCGACTCGTCCAGCCCCTGTCGAAAGTCGGATGTGAACCGCTTCCAACGCGTCTCGTTCAATCGTGAACGTCGTCAGTTGTTGGTAGTCGAATTGCCCTGCCTCCGGGGTAGAGCCCGCTGCGTGGAAGAGGGCGACACTTCCGCTTGTGGCGGCGGAAGCACCGATGGACTTGAGTCGATCTTCGCTCAATCCGGGCGGAAGGCCCGTGACGATGGCTACGGCCGCTCCGGCCAACTCGCCGAGCACATACCCGAACGTGGGATAGAACCAGCTTTCCTCGACCAAATCCCGTAGCGAGTGGCCGATCTCAATGTGGAGGGTGGGTTGGCGTCCCTGGTCAAGGTGAAGCCCAACCGCTGGCGCCCGACCGGTTATCGCACAGGAGATGTCGATGAAGTCGCCATAGCGATTGCTTCTCGCCCCGAGCACCGAGTTGACAAACACAGTCGCGTTCGACTCCGCCCACGCCACCTGCTCGCCAAAGCTGGGACGATTGACCTTCTGATAAGGAGCGCAGGTCCAGGTGGGGGTGCAGCCGAGGGCGACGTAGGCATCCATGAGCTCGCGCGCCAGCCTGGCGGTCGTTTGGTCTCCCCGGTAGAGATCAGGATGAAGCAGGTCGAGGGAAGACACATTCAACGTTGCAGGAACCGCCACTGCTGCTCCCCCGTCGACCAGCCGTTGGACGAAATCGAGACCGGCCAGGCCGTGGAACAGGCAGCTGTCGATGTGTGCCGCGGTGATGTCGAGCAGCTCAAACGCTCCCATCTGATCGGCGGTGGCCACCACTAAATCCATGGCCATTGCCATCCCCGGACCTTCGGCTCCTGCGAGGCGAGCCTGATCGGTTCCGCTCAATGTGACCAGAGGTGCCGCTCCCTAGTCGTTTCCGGCTGGCAGGCGGGGCGGCACCGCGATCGCGGAAAGCGCGACGCCCACGAGACCTTGGAGCAAGATCGCGCCCCAGAGCACCGGCGGCCAGCCGAATTCGCCGATGAGGGCGAGGTAGAGGGCGTGCGCGGTCCAGACCACGATCGGCGCCAGGAACGCCCACGCCCGAAATAGCGACGGAGTCTCCGGCGAAGGCCTGAGTGCGAACGCGAGGAAGTCGAGGGCCAACCCCGCGACCACTGCTCCGACTAGGTCGCCGGGTTGTTCGAAACCATGCAAACCTCCGAGCCCGAGCCCAATGATTCCCAGAATCGCGGCGAAAGCCCCGAACGGAGGCGCCCACCTTTGCAGAATCAACAACGCGGCCACCATAAAGATCACCGTCGACGCGGTCAGGCTGAGAACTGAGAACGCAACCAGGAAATCGTCCCCCGGCTCCCACCGAAACCGGAACGCCGGTTCCTGCCAACCCGAGGCATAGAAGAGGAAGAACTGGGCGAGGAGGGCGCTGAGCCCGGTGGCGACGATGGCCGGAGCGACCCAACTCCACAAGCTGGCGCGGGTGGTGGGTCGGTGCCAGCTCGATCGGAGAGGAGTCGTCACAATCAGCATCGCCCCGACCAATAAAACCATGTGAGTTGGGCTCAAGAGGGCGTCGATGTTCACTTCGATGCCAAGCAGCTCGTGCCAGACCAGATCGAGCACTCCCCCGATGCCGAAGATGACGACCCCGCTCAATCCGAGTCGGTATCCGGTCGGGACTCCCGCCCGAACCGAGCCTCCGCCGATCTGGCGGGGAGGCTTAAAGGTCAAATAGGCGATCCAAGCGGCGGTGGCCGCGAAACCGGAATAGAAGACCGCGTGCCAAGGAGTGAAGAAGGACTCCACTCCCCCGCGAGTCGTGTGGGCCCAGCCGTCGATCATCAACCCGGCCATCAGCCAGAACGAAAGCCCAGCGGTGATGGCGTCCTGCTTTACGCTGGTGAAAGGTTCAGTCAGAGGGCGGGTGACGGCAGCCATCGCCGCTGATTCTGCCAGCCGTTACCCAACTAATCCGCTACCCGTCGATAACCTGCGGCCGCTTGGTGACTCCTGTTGCGTCTGACCTGCGCGAAAAGGTCGCCACTGCTCCCGGGCCCTTTCATCACCTCGGTGACACCATTCTTGTGTTTCGGGGGGCCGCCGATGAAGTCCGCCTCCAGACCTGGATGCCTAATTTCCCCACGCCCCCGCCCTTTCAGAGTATGAGCCATGATCTGCATTATCTCCGGCTCCCGTTGCCTGCCACCGCTCGGATCGAGTATCGCTTTCTCATCCGTAATGGCAGGCGTCAAATCGCAATCGAGGACCCGCTCAACCCTCCGATCGCCACCAACCCCTTCGGGGTGAACTCGGTTGTGGCCGGCCCGGGCTATCGGCCGCCTTGGTTTGTGCGTGGCCGAGCCTTCGGTGAAGGCACCCTGACCGAGATTCGGGTTCATTCGACGGGCCTCGGGGGCCGTCGACACCATCGGATCTATCTGCCAGCCGGGGTCGCGAGCAAGGATGCCCGGACCGTCCTCTTGGTCCATGACGGATTCGACTTCCTCCAGCACGGAGGTTTGGGACCGGCGCTCGACCAGCTCACTCAAAAGGAGGTCATCCCTCCGACGGCGGCAGTGCTCCTTGAGCCGCGAGATCGGATACTTGAATATGGGGCCTCGCTTGCCCACAGCCGGCATCTCGCCGAGGAGGTGCTCCCCCACCTCGCCCGCCGGCTCCGGATCTGGTCCCCGCTCGATCGCACCGTTGCCCTCGGTTCGTCGCTCGGTGGGGTGGCTGCGCTTGCCGCGGCCGCTCATTATCCGAAGGTGATCGGCGCCGTGGTGTCGCTGTCGGGTTCGTTCGCGCATCGCAGCGATCACTTTTGGCCTGCCTCGGTCTTCAAACCGGTCATCACCTTTCTCGATGCCTTCGACCCACGTCTTCTGAGCGGGGTTCGCATGTACCAGAGCGTGGGTCGCTACGAAGGTTTGGTCGACTTCAATCGCCGTTTGCATCCGCGACTCGTCGCCGGCGGCATCCGAGTCAAATGGGTCGAAACCTGGACCGGCCACGACTGGGGAGCATGGCTTGATCGCCTCGAAGAGGCCCTGACATTCGTGCTGCCCCCTGCTTCTCCCCCGTCTGGGGGAAGAAACGGAAACTAGGCTCGCCCGATGGCGGAAGTCCCACTCACCATCGGTCTTTCGCTGGGCGCCGACTTGGAGTGGCCGCTCTTTTACGAGGACATCATCGGCCGCCTCGACCTAAAGGTTCCCCGCGGCGATGACGTGCTCACTTTCAACGTTGAACGGGTGACGATCGAGCCGTTTTTCTTGGGCCAACCAGTCAAATACGCGGTTCTGCTCGACCGCCTCACCCACTGGTACCACACGTCTCGGGAGTGGATCAAGAAGGCCGTGGTCTTCAATGACCTCTACGTCTTCAACAACCCCTTCACCCTCCAGTCGATGGAGAAGCACACCTCCTATGCGGCGATGATGCGACTTGGCCTCCCGGTGCCACGGACCGCGCTCCTGCCCCCCAAGGAGTATGAGGCCGCCCCCGACCTCGAAGTGACCCTCGGACAGTACGCGCGCCTCTTCAACTTGCGCGAGGTGGCGGAGGAGATTGGTTACCCCTGTTACTTGAAACCCTTTGATGGCGGCGCGTGGCGAGGCGTTTCGCGAATCGAGAACGAAGATCAGCTCCTCAACGCCTACGAGCAAAGCGGCCGGTGGATCATGCACCTCCAAGAAGCGGTGGAGCCATATGACCTCTTCGTTCGGGCTTTAGCGGTCGGGCCGCAAGTGAATGTGATTCGGTACGACCCTGCCGCCCCGATGCACGATCGCTACAAGATCGATTTCAACTTCGTCAACGCCGACGAATGGCAACTGCTATCCGACATGGTGCTCACAATCAACAGCTTCTTCAATTGGGACTTCAACTCGTGTGAGTCCCTGCGCAAGGACGGGCAGTTCTATCCGATCGATTTCGCCAACGCGTGTCCTGATTCGCAGGTGACCAGCCTTCACTACCACCTTCCGTGGCTGGTGAAGTCGAAGATTCGCTGGTCGCTTTTCGTCGCTGCCACCGGGCGCAAGGTTCGCCACAATCCCGATTGGGAGGCCTTCTTCGAGATTGCCGACAGTGGCGCTCCCTATCGCGAGAAGCTCTCCGGATATGCCGCGTTGGCTCATCAGAGGTTTGAGACCGATCGATTCCTCGAGTTCTGCGACCACCATCTCTCCCATCTCGACGAGATCACGTGGGAATATTTCTCGACGGACCGCGCCCTTGAAGCCGTGCGTCGAAAGGTCGCCGTCATCTTCCCGCCGCATGAAGTGGAGCGTTTCACCGAGCACTTCTGGGGGCTCCTCCAGTTCTGGCGTCGGACCGAACGCGATCGTCTCGACCTCAGCGGTTCCCGCCCCGGCGAGCCGCAGCTCGATCGCAAGTACACCCCGATCGCCTCCCCGGCGGGTGGTGGTGAGGAGTTTTTGTGAAGGCGGTCGAGCGCTGGCACTCAGACCGTGTCGGCGCCGAGGTCAACCTCGCGCGATGGGGCACCTTTGGCACCCCGCTCCTGATCTTTCCCACGGCCGGAGGCGACTTCGAGGAGATCGAGCGATTCCACCTCGTCGGTGCCCTCCGCGACTTGATCGACGAGGGCCGGATCAAGGTCTATTCGGTCGATAGCCTCAACGGTCGAAGCTTCTTCACCGGCGCCGACTCCGCCCATGTGGGCTCGATGATGACTGCGTTCGATTCGATGATTCGCCATGAGGTCGTCCCTGCGATCCGGGCGGACTGCCGGTCGGGCTCGGTGGAGATCCTGACCGCCGGCGCCTCGATTGGCGCCTTTAACGCTCTCGAGGTTCTCTGCCGACACCCAGATGTCTTCTCGGCCGCACTGTGTGTCTCGGGGACATTCGACCTCGCGAAGTGGCTCGATGGACCGCCAACCTCCGACTTCTACCTTTCGTCGCCCGTGCACTACTTGCCGCATCTCGTCGACGGAGATCTCCTGGCGATGCTCCGCACCCGATTCGTTCTGTTCACCCACGGGCTCGGGCGAGCCGAGGATCCGGGTGAGTCATGGCGAGCCGCCGCCGCCCTCGGCGCCCAGGGCATCCCCAACCGGGTCGACGAATGGGGCCCGGAATGGCCCCATGACTGGGTGACCTGGCGGGAGATGTTCCCCCACTATGTCGACGAGCTGACCCGCTGACCCACCGCGCCATGAGCGATTGGATTTCTCGGGCCGCGAGCGAAGCGTGGCAGCGTCTCGCCCCCATGCAACAGACTCGTTTCTCAGCGGCCGAGTGGGCCGAGTTCTCGGCGCGAGCGGAAACCAAATGGGAGCAGCTTTTTCGCCTACTCCATCTCCTTTATGGGTGGCGTTACGACTTTGCTTGGAGCCTCAGCGAGATTCTCGACGTAGCTGCCACCGGATATCTCGAACGTCGCAAGCCTCACCGCCGAGTCGACCGAGAGCCGCGGGGGGAATTTCTCAAGGATCAATCAACGCTTTGGGCGATGACCTACCTCGACCTCTACGCCGGAAACGCCCAGAAACTTCCCGATCGCCTCGATCACCTGCAGTCCTTGGGCATCACTCATCTGCATCTTCTACCTCCCTATGCCGTGCCCGAAGGCGCAAACGATGGCGGCTACGCGGTATCCGACTATCGAAGGCTCCGCCCTGATCTCGGGACCACGAAGCAGCTCCGGAGGTCGGTTGACAAACTGAGGATCGAAGGGGTCGGGGTTGTGCTCGACCTCGTCTGCAATCACACGGCCGCCGATCACCCCTGGGCCCGAGCCGCCCTCGACGGCGATCCGCAGTTCGCCGATTTCTATTACTTCTTCCCCGACCGCACCCTGCCCGATCAGCTCTCGCCCCACCTCCGTCCCATCTTCCCCGATCGGGGCGGCGATGCCTTTACCTGGCTACCGGAAAAGAAGCTATGGGTGTGGACCACGTTTCACTCCTACCAATGGGATCTCAACTACCGCAACCCGCGAGTGTTGGCGGCCGTTGCCGGCGAGATGCTCTACCTCGCCAACCTTGGGGTTGCGGCGATCCGCATGGATGCGACCCCGTTCCTCTGGAAAGAGCCACAAACGTCATGCGAGAATCGTCCAGAGGCCCACCTCGTCCTCCAGATCCTGCGCTTGATCGCCGATCTCGCCTGCCCCTCAGTCGTGTTTCTCTCCGAAGCAATCGTCCATCCCGACGACGTGGCGAGTTATGTAAATCCCGCCGAGTGCGAGCTGGGATACAACCCGTTGCTGATGACGTCGGTCTGGGACGCGCTGGCGACGGAGGACGTCCGTTTCCTGGTCACCGCCCTCGGCGAAAGATTTGCGCTCCCTTCTGGCTGCCACTGGCTTACCTATTTGCGGTCCCACGATGACATCGGGTGGGGTTTCGCCGACGAGGATGCACTCCAGATGGGCGTCGATCCCCGGCTCCATCGCCAGTACCTAAACCGGTTCTATTCAGGAGCCGTCCCGGGGTCGTTTGCCAGAGGCGAGCTCTTTCAGCATCATCAACCAACTGGCGATGCCCGAATCTCGGGAGCGCTCGCCTCGCTGGCTGGTCTCGAGTCGGCTTTTCAGGACGTCGATCCGGCCGCGACCGACCTCGCGGTCGATCGGATACTCGCTGCCTTCGCCGTCACCATCTTCGCCGGTGGCATCCCGCTCCTGATGCTCGGCGATGAGATCGGAAGCCTCTCTAACCACAGCTATCGCGCCGATCCGTTGCTGGCAGCCGACAACCGTTGGAGTCATCGTCATCGCTTTTCCGTGGAGGCGTTCGCGCAGGCGGCCTTGGGGATTGGGCCCGAAGGCCGCCTCCTGGCGGGCGTGCAATCGCTGCTCGGCCTCCGCCGATCGCTGCCACCTCTTGGCCAACCACGGACCTTTGCGACCGGTCATCGCGCGACCATCGGGTTCGAGAACGGGCCGATCACGGTGCTGGTCAACCTCGGCCAAAGCATCGCCATCCTCGAGAACCCGCCCGCCACCCATGACCTCTTGCGAAACGAGGATTGGCAAAACAACGTCCTCGCCCCCTACGAATTCCGCATTTTGGCGAACCCAGGGTTCGGGTCGTTGTCCAACAACGACTCCAGCCCAGAGAATGGCTAAAAAAGCTCTAGCTGGCCGTCACGGGCGTAACGGTCGAGGCCGTTCCAGACCAATCCTTCCATAAAGACCCAGGCCCGGCGATGGATCGCGCTCGGTCCGAAAGCCTGCAGAGCCGCCTTGTGCACCGGGCAGGGATAGCCCTTGTTGGCCGCAAAGTTCCAAAATGGGTAATGCTCGGCTTCGGCCCGCATGATGCGGTCGCGGGTGACCTTGGCCAGGATCGAGGCCGCCGCGATCGACAAGCAGGTGCGATCGCCGCGAACGATCCGCCGGGCGCCACCCACGAAGTCCCAATTCCCGTCGACGACGACGCGATCAGGCGGGCGCTGTAGCTGTTCGATCGCCCGCCGCGCCGCGAGTCGCTGGGCCTCGGACATTCCGAGCTCGTCGCACTCGACTTGGGTGGCATGACCAACCGCCCAATCGGCGCACCAGTTGGCAATGCGATCGAAGAGCAATTCTCGTTCTGGTTCGGTAAGAAGCTTTGAATCCCGGATCTTGTAGACCCGTTTCTCGCGGGGCACCACCGCCACCCCCACGCTCAAGGGCCCTGCCCACGATCCCCGGCCAACCTCATCCACCCCGACCACGGTTTCGTAGCCTTCGGCCCACATCTCGCGTTCGACTCGCAGTCCTGGAGCCTTGTCGAGGAGAGCCATCCGCAGGCGGGGAACGATGATGGTCTTGGTCAAGGCGAGGCTGAGGGTACCGCCGCTCAGTTGAGTGACGGGTCCATTGGATAGTGGGCGAGCATGGCGACGGTGCCGCCCTGGCGGGCAAGAACCCGCGACCACAACCGATCTGGGTCGGACGTCAGAAAATCGTCAGGTTCTGGTGGAAGCACCAACCAACTTCGTTGCTCGATCTCGAATTCGAGCTGGCCCGCGGCCCAACCCGCATAGCCGGCAAAGATCCTGATAGGAGCTGGTGGACCCGGGGAGGCGGAAAAGTCGGTGAGACCAGTTGAGGGGTTGCTGAGATCGACGGGAGCGGCCAGACCCAATGCCCGCTCGCGTTCGACCGGTCCGCCGTCAAAAACCAGGCCGTCGGTCTCGAGGAATTCGCCCCAATCGGCCAGGTACGGCTCGGCGGGCTCTTCGCTTCGCCTGTTGAGAATCAGGCCCATTGCCCCGTGCTCGTCGTGATGGAGGATGAGCACCACAGCACGAAGGAAATTGGGGTCGAGGAGCAACGGCGCCGCCACCAAGAGACGGCCGGCCAGTGATGCATCCATCCTCCATCCTCCCACAACCTTGACCCTGTTCCCGGAGTCCGGAATGGCCGATGACAAGGAAGATCTTGAACCGATTTTTACGACGGTGGCGTATGCTTGGAGGCCAGATGAGCCGACGACTTTCCTTCTTCTCCGTGCTGGTCGTTTTCGCGATCTCAGCCTGCGGTTCGAGTGGGGCGGAATCGACGGTGAGCTACACCGACGCAGGCAAGCTCTCACTCGTGCAATTTCCGGACAACTGGCACACCTACGAGCTCGATGAGCTCGACGGGCTCGCTGATGTCCCCTTCGAGGAGCCCTACGCCGGTTTTGATTATCCAGCGGTCGTTTCCACCGCCTTTGACGGAGCACCCTCCCGCGATCTCGAGAATGTCGCGGTCCCATTGGTTGAAGCCGCCTACCCGATCGGTTTGGTTTCCGTCCGCACGGTTGGCGCCACCGAACGGCAATTCATCAACCGCGCCGCCCTCAGCCAAACGATCCTTCCCTATTTCCAATACCTCAATGCCACCGAACATCTCAGCGAGGACTTCTCCTTCGGCGATGGGTTTGACGGTGTCCGCGTCCTCGTGAGCTATGCCGACGATACGGGCGCCGAAGTTGGGGTGGCTTATCTGATTTCTGTCACTGATTCTGCAGACAACCGTATTTATTCAATCGTGGCCGGCTGTTCGCGGCAGTGCTACATCGATAACCAGGTCGAAATCGAGAAAGTGGTGGACTCATGGCTAGTGAACAAACGAGCGTCCTGAACCGGACCCGTCGCAAAGCCGACACCTGGGACCGAATCAAGTTCTTGGTGATCCTGGGAATCATCACGCTTGGGATCGTTGGGAGCGAGATCCAGCCACCGTTCGTGACCGTCGGCCAGGCACTCGCCGACTTTTTCGCATCAACGCCCGGCCGGGTTATCGCCATTTTGTTCCTCATCGAGGTTCTCCGTCAGATCCATTACTTCATTTCCGAGCGAAGTGAGGGATACCACCGCGTCTGGCAGAAAGGCATAATCGGCGGGGTCGAGGGAGGGCTCTCCCACTTCAAGCCCTGGACACGTTTCCGGGTCGGCCGCCTGATCCGTTGGTCGATCTTTCTCTTGATCTACGCGGTGATAGTCGACTATTTCATGTCGGATATCAGCTCGCCTTTCCAGGCCCTCGGAGAAACCCCGAGGATCATCGTGGCGGCGCTGCCGTTCCTGATGCAGCTCTTCATCGGGATCTCCTTCGTGATCATTCAATTCGCCGCCCTTTTCTTCTTTCTTACACGGGGCGGAATGGACGTACTCCTTCCGGAAGAGATCAACACTCGTTTCTCCGATGTGTGGGGCCAGGACCATGTTCTCCGGCTGATCCGCGAGAACATCGCCTTCCTCGAAAAGCCCGACGAGATCGAAGCCAAGGGCGGCTACATCCCTGGTGGACTTCTGCTCTGGGGCCCTCCCGGAACTGGCAAGACGCTGCTGGCCGAAGCGATCGCCGGCGAGACTGGCAAACCCTATGTTTTTGTCGAACCGGGCGCCTTTATCCAGATGTTCATGGGAGTCGGCATCCTCAAGGTCAAATCGCTCTATCGCAAGCTTCGCAAGCTGTCGCTTCGTCATGGCGCAGTGATTGTCTTTTTTGACGAGGCCGACTCGCTCGGTAGTCGCGGCCAGATGGGCGGGTTGGGCATGGGCCAGCCGATGCAGCCTTCGAGCCCCTTTTCCACCTTCCAGTGCAACGGGCTTTCCTATCTGACTGCGCAAAGCCAAAAAGCTGTCCTCGAGGACCTGGGAATGTTCGAGCATCCGCAGACCGATGCCGCCCCGCCCCGCCGGCTGAGGGACCGGATAATGATGGGGGGGATGGGTGGTGGCGGGATGGGAACCCTGCAGGCGCTTCTTACCGAGATGAACGGTCTCAAAAAGCCTCGCGGTCTGACCAACCGCCTTCGCAAGATGCTCGGAATCAAGCCCAAGCCTGCCCCCAAATATCGAATCCTCACGATCATGGCCACCAACATGCCCAACGCCCTCGACGAGGCGATGTTGCGCCCGGGCCGGATCGACCGCATCTACAAGATGGGCTATCCGTCCAAAGAAGGACGACTCCAGACCCTGCGAGGCTATCTCGCCAAGGTGAGCCATGTCCTGACCGAAGAGCAGATCGACAAGCTCGCGACGGTCACGCCGTATTACTCAGGGGCCAAGATCAAGGACCTCGTCAACGAGGCGTTAATTCAGGCGATTAGGGAGGATCGGGCCGCCATCACCTGGGATGACATCTGGAAGGCGAAGGCCTTAAAGGAGCTCGGTCCAGCGGAGGACGCCGAGTACATCCAGCGAGAGAAGCACGCGGTCGCTGTACATGAGGCCAGTCACGCCGTCGTGGCCCACACCATGCGCCGGCACATGGCCATCGACCTCGTGACGATTGAACGCCACGGCGACACCGGAGGCATGGTGAAGAACCTCTTGGCGGAGGATCGCTTCACGCAATGGAAGTCGGAGTTCGAGACCGACATCATGGTGTCCCTGGCATCGCTCGCCGGTGAGAGGATGTTCTTTGACGAGGACAACTCTTCCGGCGTCACCGGCGACCTCCGTAGCGCTACCACCGTCGCCGCGCTGATGGAGGGCATTTGGGGAATGGGTGAGCAATACCTGTCCTTCACAGTCCACCAAACCGGGATGGGCCAGGCCGGAAACCCGGCCGCCGCCACCGTTGCGCGCCGCGAGGACGAAGTCAACCGCCACCTCGCCCATCTCTACGACCGAACCTGGAATCTTCTCGACGAGCACCGCGAGGACGTGTTGCGCATCGCGGCGGTCCTCGAACAGAAAAAGACGATCTCGGGCGACGAAGTCTCAGAGATCATGGGCACGCCTCCGGGCGAGCGCGCCATGCGCGAGCCCAAGGGCTGGACGGTGATCTTCGATGAGACCAACAGCCGCCACAACGGTGCCGGCCACAAAGAGCAGAACGGCGGGAGCCCTGCTGAAGAGGCTGAGGAAGCCGAAGAGGTCAAGCCGGTCGACTAGGTCACGGCCAGCCCTGGTGGTGGTCGCGGTAGGCGCGAACTTCGCTGGCAGTCGTCGGGCCCCAGGTGAGGTTGGCGACCGGGTGTGAGAGCCTGGCCTCTCTGAGATCGGCTTCGCTCACCTTGCTCAGCGCCGGTCCAATGTTGTACAAACGGAGGGCGTTGAGCCCGAGCACCTTCGCTTTGACCGCATCGGTCAGAGCGGGGTATCCGAAGCGCTCCTGGAACTCGGCGGTGATGCTGAATGCCCGGAAAGCGTCGATCTGGGGCTGAGGAGTCCCATAGAGGATCGAGTCGGTGCCCCACAACAGGTTGTCCTCGCCCACGGCCGACAACAGCTTGCCCAGCACATGCGCCGCCTCATCGGGTTTACTCAGCAGGAGCCACCAGGTCGAGCCGATCTCGGCGTACACGTTGCTGCCGGGCTTGACGCCGGCATCTCGCAACGACGAAATCAAGCGGTTGACTCCGACACCTGAACGCTCCGACGTGAAGGGGCCCTCGGTGACTCCGACCTCGTAGCCGGAGTGGTAGATCACAAACGAGACGCCCGGGTGATCGCGAGCGGCCGGCCCGACATCGACCGGTGAGCCCGATGGGTGCCGGTCGGCCAGGCCTTTGTGAATGCACAACACCGGTGCCCCCATCCGCTCCACTTGCTCGAGAAATCGGTTGCCCACCTGAGGCAGATCGGGGTCGGCGTCGTCGAGCCGCCACGGTCCGGCGAAATGCGTGAACGTTTTCCAGCCGTGCACGATCCCAGTGGAAGCCACTCGTTCCATCTCATCCAGCACGGATTGGAGTGGTCCGGCTTGCGGCAAGGCGAGCGCGTTAACGACCAATCGCTCATCGCCGCTCAGCGCCTCTACCTCCCGGCGAGTGTCCTCCATGACCTCGGGCGAGAGCGGGCTGCCCTCGGGCATGATCGGCAACCCCGAGAGGGCAGCCATCCTCGTGTCGCTGCGCACAAAGATCTCCTCGAGGAAATGATTCATCGAGAAGCACGCTCGCGGGTCTTCCTCCTCCGCACAGGCCGCCTGGGGAAACCCCGAACCCCAAAACCAGTTGCCGCGGGTCGAAGCGTCTAGCTCGTATTCGAGCAAATGCCCCTGCATGTCGAAGACAAAGTCGCCCGCCGAGAAGAGGGTGTCGGCGACGGCCTCGTCCCAGCGCGCCTCAGGATCGATCAAGTAACGGCCCCCCGATCTTCCGAGGGCGGTGCTGTCAATCGCCATCAATACCGCCGCCATCGCCGCCGAGCCCTTTAGGAACCGTCGACGTGTCATCCCGCTCCGCCGCGCGCCCAGCTCGACCCATGACTGCGCGAGCTTTTCCGCCGAGCGCGCCTCAGCAGTAACCGTCGCCGGGAGGTATTCGCCGTTGGAGACGGCGTCGAAGCTCAGGGGTAGGTCGACGTCGTGAAACTCGGCCAAACTTAAGCCGACCAGCCCAGGTCACCGAGCGAGTCGATCTGGCAGTTGTCGGCCAGTGTGCGGACTTCGGCTGCCGGATCAGTCGAGAACCGGACCAGGGCATTGCCCGATTCCCCGAGCACGTTCGTGCCATCTCCGACCGGCCAAACCCGCCGGAGCGAAGTAACCACCGCAGGCAGCTCGACGGCAACCGGGGCGTCTCCACCCAAGTCGACGATTTGCAATCCTTGCCCCTCACCCCCGACCAGGATGCGGTCCTCGTCGAACCAACCGAGTGCGACGTACCCTGCCGGAACCTCGACCGAGCCGGTTCGGGTTCCTTCCGCTGAGAGCAACGAGTGATAGAGAACGCCGGTCTCCGGCTCCTCACCGATCAACAAGATTTGTGCACCGGTCGGCGACGGATATGACGCAATCGGTATGCCCGAATCGGCGGTGACCTGCCAGATCCACTCGGCATTTCGGGCCGCGAAATCAACGAGCATCACCGCCACCTCGACCTGCTCGTCGTTGTCCGGGACCGGTCGGGTGACAGCAACAATGATCCGGTCGCCGAGGCTTCCCAGCAGGTTGGAACCGTTCCAATCGCCGATCTCGAATACGAGTTGCTCCTCGTTGGCCATGTCGATCAGTGCCGACCCCCCCTCGTCTCGTCCTTCCAGGTATAGAACCCGTCCACCGGCGGCGACCCAGTTCTCGGTGGGCGTGTCCAACTCGAGCGCCGTCCATTCGGCTGTGACCGGGTCGAACGCGTAGAGGCGGCTGGCGATGCTGACCGAGCGGGCGAAGTCTCCACTGCCGAGCGGGGCGGCGTTCAGGTCCACGGGGGCGACTTCGGAGAAAGCGGTGGTGACCATGACCCCCAACTGCGGCCGGTCCGGGGCGTCAGGGTTGGAACCGAGGTTCACCGTCTCCTCGACTGGCGAGCCTTCACGCTCGACGGTTACGGAGATCGCTTCGCCCACCTCGTGGTCAGTCAGCAGTTGACGCAACTCCCCTGCGCTCGCTACGGATTGATCGTTGACCGAAACCAAGACATCGCCGACCTGCAAGACGCCATCGGCCCCACTCTCGGCAACGATGTCCTCGATTAGGGCCCCTTGGCCCGCCCCGATCAGGAATTGGCACTCCTCGGGCTCGGGGATGATGGAGGCGGCATTGGGCAGCGGAGTCCGATCAGGGGAAGTTTGGCCGATACAGGCCGCGAGCAGCAGAAAGACGAGACTCCACCGACGCATGTCAGCTTCAGGTTACCCCGGGACGCTCTTTCCATTACTGGCCAACCACTCGATCACATCGCCGATCACCAGCTTCCCCTCCGGTTCATTCAACGTTTCGTGACGGAGGTTCGGATAGAGGTGGCGCTCGATGTTCGTCGACTGGGGGTTGTTTGGTCCCACCAGGAGCTCGCTCGCTGCCGGGGGTACCAAGGTGTCTTCGCCGCCGTGGAAGACCAAGGTCGGGATCTTGATGCGGGAGAGCAGCGGCGCGACGCGGGCTTGGGAGGCGAACGCATGCGCGCCTAAGCGGGTGGTGGCTTTGAACAAGTTGAGCGGATCGGCCATGTAGGCCTCACCTACCGAGGGGTCGCGCGAAAGCATCGCGCCCTTCACCGCGGTCGGCACCGCCAGAGTCGGAAATGCTCTGCCCAGGAAAGGTGCGATTGCTTTCTGCCAGGCCGCTCCTCCGAGCAAGGCAGGAGACGACAGAATTAGGAGGTCGGGTTGCGGTCGTTCGCTCACCGCATACTCGGTGGCGATCAAGCCTCCCAGGGAATGGCCCATTAGCACAAGCGCCCTCCCCTCGGTCCGCATGGCGCGGAGATGACCTTCGACCTGATCGAGATAGAGGCTCCAGCGGGCGATGTCGCCTCGTGTTCCCGACGAGGCGCCAAACCCGAGCAAGTCGAATCCTCGGACCCGATAGCCGGCTTCGGCCAGCCAGGAACCAGTGTTGGCATACCGGCCCGAATGCTCGCCGAGCCCATGGACGATGACGATGTCGCCGATCGGGGTTTGGGGCGGTTCCCACTCGCGGACAAGCTGAGCGCTCCCGTCGGGGGCGGGCTCGGGCCTGGCAACGCTGATGATCAAGAACAACTCCTCGCGCTCGGGTCAAGCGATAGTACCGAGGCGCCGGCGCGGCAGATCGAAGGGGACCTCGTCGAACCGGTCCGCCTCGATCGGGGACAGCGGCAGGCCGGCGAGGAACGCCTCCACTGCTTGGGCCAGGGCGATGAGCTGGTTTCGACGATGCCACCAACCGACTACCGCAGTCACGGTCGACTCCCAGGTGCCCTCGGCTCGCAACTCGGCCCCCGCCCCGGCCAGCGCCTCGTTGAGCGCGGACGCCGGGGCAGGGGTGATGAAAGTCACGGCCGGTCCCGGTGCTGGTGGCAAAACTCTGACTCCGGCGATCTGGCTGAGAAGGCGTTCCAAGTAATGAGCTGCTTGGGTTGCTCGGTCAGCTGCAAGCCTGGGATCAGGCGGGTCAAAGGAAGTCTCGCCGGTGAAGTCGGCCGTCATCTTTTCAGGAAGGGCAGCTCCACCGCCTTGGCCTGCTCCCAGGTTCCCCTGATTTCAATTGCGGGATCGGCCGCGCTGGGAGGGGCGAGGTAGCCGAGGCCAATCCCGTCTTCGAGGGTGGGGCTGAAGTTTCCCGACGTGACTTTGCCTTGGGACTCTCCCGCCTGCAGCCGGTAGCCCGGTCGAGGAATCCTGCGGCCTTCCAGACGGAAGGCGGACAGGCGCTTGCCCGGCTCGGCATCGCTAATCGACATCCACGCCTCCCGTCCCACAAAGTCGTGATCGGAGTTGACTGCCCACCCAAGCCCTGCTTCGGCTGGGTTGGTCGACGGGTCAAAGTCCTGACCGGCCAGCAGCAGCCCAGCCTCGAGGCGGAGGGTGTCGCGACATCCCAACCCGCACGGCGCCGCCCCGATCTCAGTCAGGGCGGCGATGAGTTTCTCGGCGGTGGCGGGATCGGTCACCACCTCCCCGCCGCGTTCACCGGTATAGCCAGTGCCGGAAAGCCACACTGCCAATCCGTCGTACTCGGTGGGATAGGTCCGAAAACGTTTTGGACTGACCCCGAGAAGCTCGTTGATCGCTGCAGGTGCCTCGGGGCCCTGGATGGCCAGCATGACCGTCTTCGTTCGCAGATCCTCACAATTGGCACCCTCGTTGGTAAACCGGGTCAACACTGCTTCGTGGGTTGACGCGTTGGGCAATACCCAAAGGTTCTCCAGATCCCACCACCACACGAGGAGGTCGTCCTCGATTCCGGCCGAGTCGTTGAGAAGCAGGGTGTATTGGGTGCGGCCCGGCTCGATCAGCTCGAGGTTGTTGGATAGCAATCGATCGATGACAGCTCGTTCTTGCAATGAGAAGCGACCCAGATGGGAAACGTCGAACCAGCCAACGGACTCCCGAACTGCCCGATGCTCCGCGAGCACTGAGGAGTATTGGACAGGCATCTCCCAACCGCCGAAATCGACGAAACGGGCACCCAGCCGACGATGGACATCGTGGAGAGGCGATTGGGCCATCGGGCCGGGGTCAGGTTGCCTGGGGGCCGCGGCCCCCGAGCCGCACCACCGATGGCGGTCCCTGCGGTCGCTGGGGACGGGGATCGTGGAGAAGATTGACCGGGATTTCCAATCCATATTTCTCCACCAAATGCAAGTAGTCGCGTTGGTAGAGAATCTTGCACTTGACGTCCGGGTAGAGCTGACGCAGGGTTCGCACCTTGCCGTTTTTCTTGGTCACCAGCTTCTGGCTCATCGTGGTGATCTCGATGAACAGGTCCTCCTCGGGGAGGTAGAAGTCCGGGGTGAAATATTGGCTTGGCCGGCCATCGCTATCCCACGCGATTGGAAAGGCCCGAGGCTCGTAGAGCCAGGCGATGTCGTAGAAATCGAGCAAAGCGGCGAACTGACGCTCGCTGTGATGAGCGAAGAGATGTCCCGGCCCCCCCGGGGCTTGCGCCTCGAGCCCGTGTCTCAGGAACCCTCCGCCGCCATAGTTTCGTACTCGGGGTAGAGGTCGTGCAGGTTGGCTTCGAGCTCGTCCTGCACCGGTCCGATGGCGATGCCAAACACGCCCTGGCCACCCTTGAAAACGTCGACAACCTCGCTCGCCGAATGGGCCGCGTAAATCGTCGCGCCGTCAGAGAGCAAGGTCACGTTCGCCAAGGGCTGTTCGCTTTGCAATTGTTGGCGAAGGATCAACACGGCCTGGCGAATCCGCTTCAGACTCATTCCTGCGTCCAGGAGCTTGCGGATCACCTTGAGCTGGATCACATCGGTGAACGAGTAGAGCCGCTGGGAGCCGGATCCTTTGGCATCCTGGAGCGACGGCTTGATGAGGTTGGTCCTCGCCCAATAGTCGAGCTGGCGATAGGTGATTCCCACCAGACGGCAAACGAGCGGCGCCCGATAACCCTGAGCGACCGGCACTCGGTTTAGATCAGTCGTCAACGTCGTTTCCTCCCGCGTAATTTCGCCGCATGGTTACAGGCTCGTAATTCCGCCGCTGTGAGCAAGCTAGCCACCGCTAGCGCGAGATGTCAACAACCCCTGTGGAAAACTGACCTACTCGTCGCCGGGGAGGAAATCCTCAATAGTCACGTCTTCCAGCATTTCCCGGAAGCGCTCGATCTCGTCTTCTTCGGATTCCTCGGAGAATTCGATGCCGGCGTCGGCGAGCACCTGGGAAGAGACGAACACTTGCGCCCCGGCGCGCACCGCGAGAGCGATGGCATCGGATGGGCGGGTGGAAACGTGAAAGGTTTCTTTCCCCCGGCTGAGCTGCAAGTCGGCGAAGTAGACGCTGTCCTTTAGCTCCACGACATCGACCCGATCGACCGTCCCTCCCAAGGTTTCGACAATCAGACGCAAAAGATCGTGGGTCTGGGGCCGCGGCGGTTCGAGGCCATCGAGGGCAGCGGCTATAGCTTGGGCTTCAGGAGCTCCGATCCAAATCGGAATGTGGCGCCGACCCGCTCTCTCCCGGAGCAGCACGATTGGGCTGTTCGAGGGCAATTCGATCCGCACTCCCACCACTTCCACCGGGATCCGATCCTCAGCCATAGACCCAGATTATCACCGGTCGATTTTCGAGCGACCTAAACCGGCAGACGAAAACGGCTTTCTAGGCGATTGCGGTCGAGCACCGCCCAGAGGCTGCGCAGGTTGCGATAGAGACCACGATGATCGAGGCCGTATCCAATCAAGTATTCGTCGCCGACTTCGAAGCCGCGGTATTCAAGCGGCACCTCGACCAACCGGCGCGTGGTCTTGTCGATCAGGGCCACGGTCGCCAGCGAGGCCGTGCCGCGATCAATCAACATCCGCCGGAGAGTCGACAACGTGAGCCCGGTGTCGACGATGTCTTCCACCAAGATCACGTCGCGACCGTTGAGATCCTCAGCCGTGTCGAGCACGAGTCGGAGACGGCCGCCCTCGCCAAAGCGCGAAATCGAGAGAAAGTCGACCTCACAGGGAATTTCGATTCGCCGGACCAAGTCGGCGAGAAATGGCAGGGCCCCAACCAGCACCGCCACCAGGACTGGTCGCCGGCCGTGGTAGTCGGCCGTGATCGCCTCCCCGAGCTCGGTCACGCGAGCCTCGATCTCAGCCGCTGACACCACTTCGGTCACCCCGTCGGGAGGCGGATCAAGTCCCATCGGCAAACATCTCGGCGCGCAGCGCACCCCAGAAGCGATCGACCCAACCGAGCGCCTGGCGCCAGTCCGGTGATTCGGGAGTCCGCGTAACCCGAACTTCGATTGGCGGAGGAATCGGCGGGGCCACCAACAAATCGGAGAGGCCGAGCCACGCGAGAGCTTCGCCTTTAGCGGCCTGCGCCAATGGGCCGTTGGGATCGATGGTCGAGACCGTGGTGGGAATGCGGGCCTTTTCGAAACCAAAGTCCAGAAGCTCTTCGGCATCGACAAAGTGGCCGCTTGCCCCCTCTGAGCCCATCACCACGGCGAAGAGGCGACGTCCTTCTCGTTCGGCTGCGGCGGCGAGCACCAGTGAGGCATCAAGCGTGTACCCGGTTTTGATCCCCAAGAGTCCCTGATAGTCCTCCAGCAACTGGTTGGTGGCAGGACCGCCGCGTTGCGTGCCGTCGGCAGCCGCGGGGAAATCGATTCCGTTGAGAACGACTATCGACGCCAACTGCGGATTGTCGAGGAGGGCGCGGGACATGATCAACTCGTCGGCGGCGCTCGTGTAGTGACCCTCTTCATCGAGCCCATGGGGATTCACAAAATGACTGTTGGTCATGCCGAGGGCCGCGGCCTTTTCGTTCATCAGGGAAGAGAATCCCTCCACCGAACCTCCCACATGCTCGGCCAAGGCGACCGCGGCATCGTTCGCCGATCGCACTAGCAGTGCCTTGAGCAGGTCGGCAACGGTGATGACCTCCCCCGACACGATGCCGATCTCGGACTCCCCGGCCTCAGGAGCGGTGACGCTGATCGTCACCATCTCGTCGAAAGCAGCGAAGTCGGCCACCACCAAAGCCGTCATGATCTTGGTCGTGGAGGCCGGGGCTCGTTGCGCGTCCTCATTGCGGGCGGCCACGACCCAATCGGACTGATCGTCGAAGAGTATGTACGCCGGCGCCGAAAGATCAGGGGGCGGGGCAAGAATCCAACCTGGGCGTGGCGGCAGCGGATCCCAGCGGATAGCGGAGGCGGGCGCGCCAACAGCCAACGCCAACAGCAAGCCGAGAACGAGTCTCCTCATTCGCCGAGCATCGAGCGGATCTGGGCTCCGAGAAGAATTCGATGCAAAGCCGCCACAGCTTCGGTTCCCGACTCAAGACCTTCGCGCGCTCGCTGCCGCACCTCGGCCTGCGGCGAGCCGAGCAGCGGGTTGATCAGTTGCCGCAACAGCTCGACTCCCCGGTCGGCCGCCAGCTTCACCTGCCGGAGATGTCGCGCTTCATAACCCATGTCGAGGAGCTGACGCGCTTCGATCGCAGCCGGCAATGCCCACCCTGGATAGACCTGATCTGCTCCCTCGGAGGCGGGAAGGACCCCATGGGAGATGAGGTCGCTGGCCTGGGCCTGGGTGAGCCCGGAACGGCGCAACAGATCGGTCGCGGCGACGGGTTCACCTTCGGGGTCAATGCCAATGTCCGTGTCGCCGCCAGGGTCTTCCCCACGATCCCAGAGCGTCAACTTCGACTTGATCACCTTGAGCGGGAGGAAATGGTCTCGCTGGAGGCCAAGGATGTATCGGAGTCGTTTGATCTCGGCCGAGCCAAATTGGCGGTATCCGGAGCCGGTCCGGGCCGGTGAGATCAGGCCTTGGGCTTCGAGAAATCGAAGCTTTGACACCGAAACGTCAGGAAAGTCATCCCGCAGAAGCTCGATCACGTCCCCGATCGAGAGGGAATCGCCGTTGGTGGTGTTGGCCATCGATCAGCTTTCGCCTCTTGCCACAAGAAATTGAAATCGGCCGATCAACACCTGGTCCCCCGCCGACAACGCCGACTGTTCGACCCTCTGGTCGTTGACATAGGTTCCATTGGTCGAGCCAAGATCCTCCACGCTCAAGTCGTTCGTCGAACACTCGAACCGGCAGTGCTGGCGGGAGACTGTGACGTCGTCGAGCAAAATATCAGAGTCGGGATGTCTCCCCACCTTGATCTCGCCCGGGTGGAGCAAGAAAGTCATTCCCGCCCGCGGGCCTTTGCCGACCACTAGCGCCCAGCCGCTGATTCCGTCCACCGCCTCGGCTTCCTCACGAGTCAGACCGACCTCGGGGTCATGCAACTCGATATAGGCCACGGTGGGCTCTGATTCGAGTGCTAGCCCGCAGCTCGGACAGCGCTCCGCCGCGTCCTCGACGATCGAGTCGCACCTTGGGCACTGCATGAGGTCAATGGTAGAAGGAAACCGTGACCCTTTTCCGGGGCCAGGATGGGGTGAGCTGCTACTCGGTTAGTTGCTTGTAGGCATCGGCGTCGAGCAAATTCTCGACCGCGGCAGCATCCTCGATTTCGAGCTCGCAGAACCAACCCTCGCCATAGGGGTCCTGGTTGAGGAGCTCGGGTTGGGTGGAGAGACGCTCGTTCACCGCGACAACTTTGCCGGCGATGGGCGCGTAGACCTCGCCGACCGACTTCGTCGACTCCACCTCGGCCAGCAGGGCATGCTGTTCCATCGACTTTCCGACGGTGGGAATCTGCACGAATACCACGTCACCAAGGGCATCCTGGGCGTAGTCGGTGATGCCGACACGGATCGTCTTCTCAGAAACGAGATCAACCCATTCGTGCTCCTTGGTGTAGCGAAGCTGTGTGGGAATCTGCAAGAAAGGCCCTCCTTAGACCGGCTGGACTCTACCGAGACGTGCACGTATTTCTCCGACGTAGAGAATGCCAACGTACCAGTAGAGCAGCAAGCCGAGCACACCCGAGATCCACGCCGGCGGACCGAACAGCCAAGGCAGGATGTCGGCAGCGGTGAAATAGAAGGACGGAATGGCGCCGTAGAGGAGGAAGGTCGCCAGCTTGCCCAGCCAGCGCACCTCGAGCTTGTCGAGCCTGCGAGACGCCAGGGCAATCGTGCCGATCCCGACGAGCACCTCCCGGACGAGGAGGGGCCAGCCAATGAAGGGCGGCAGCACTCCGGCGATCAATCCGCCGACCAACGCCGAGGTGATCATCAAGCGGTCGGCCAGCGGGTCGAGGAACTTCCCCAGCTCAGAGATCTGGTTGAGCCGGCGGGCCAGGTAGCCGTCGATCCAATCGGTCGAGCCGATGATGAAGATGAGTGCTGCTGCCCAACCGATGTTTTCCTGGCCGAGCAACACCCACCAGAAATAGGGCACGGCCAGGACTCTGAGTCCGGACACGAGGTTGGGAATTGTGAGGATGTCAGACATCAGACGGCCTCGAAGACTATGCGACCTGTTCTCGACGGTGTATACCCTGACGAGGTGATTCGGGCCGACGCCCTCGTCGAGCGAGAGGATCAGATCCGCGTCCTCGAGAACGAAGTCGCCGACACCGCCACCCGGGGTTGTTTGGTGCTCGTTTCGGGAGAGGCCGGATTCGGCAAGACGTCCCTCGTCAAGGAGCTCATGAAACGGTTGGATCATCGCTACCGCGTCCTGATCGCCTCATGTGAACCGGTCGGAATCCCGGCAGCATTCGCCCCCCTCTACGAATTGTTCGACGAGCTGGGGGACGACCTGCGCCGGGATATCGTTTCGGGGTCTGGTCGGACACCTGTTTACTCAGGAATGCTCGACCTCCTCAAGAACGACCGGATAGTCATGGTCCTAGAGGACGTGCACTGGTCGGATGAAGCCACCTTGGGTCTGGTCCGTTACGTGGGGCGGAGGATCGAGTCCACCAATAGCTGTCTCATCGTCACCTACCGATCCGAGGAGCTCGATCTCAATCCTCCCCTGCGGCTGGTAGTCGCCGACCTTGGTCCCGTGGCGGTTCGCATCGAGCTGCCCGCCCTCACGAAAGCCGGCGTTGAACGAATGTCGCACGGCGTCGATATTGACCCCGACGCCCTTCACAAGGCCACCCTCGGCAACCCGTTCTTCGTCGAGCAAGTAATTCGACATCCGGACCTCGCACTCCCACCTACCGTGCAGAACGCGGTGCTGGCCAGCGCGGAACAGTTGCCTAGCGACGCGCTCGAGATCCTTTACGCCGTGGCCTTGAGCCCCGAAGGCATCGACCTCGCTCTTGCGGAGTCACTCCATCCTGATGCAGGCAGGTTTTTGGACCTCGCTCTGCAGAGACGGCTTATTGAGATTTCGCATGATCGGGTGGGGTGTCGGCACGACCTGATACGGGAGAGTTTGGCCAAAGCGATACCGGCATCGATGAGCCGACGCCTCCACCGTTCCCTGCTGGCCTTCCTGGAGGAAACGGGTGGCGACTCCGCGGATATCGCCCGACGCGCGTACCACAGCATCGGTGCCGGCAATGCCGAGAAAGCCCTGAGCTATTCGCTGCAAGCGGCCGCCGATGCCGCTCGAGCCGGCGCCCATCGCCAGGCGGCCTTTCACTATGACAATGCCCTTCATTACAGCAAGTCGATGGCTCGCGAGCACCTGTCGGCGACATTGCTCGAGGCGGCTCACGAGCACTGGTTGATCAACACTTTCGATCGAGCACGCGATCTCGCGAAAATGCGCTTGCGATTGGCGCCTGATCCGGGCGCAGAAGCGCGCGCCCGTGCTTGGTTGTCCTTCTTCGAAGGCAAGAACGACCTCGGGGCATCTCGCAAACAAGCCCAACTGGCTATCGATGCCTTGGCCGGTGAAGCACCTTATGAGGAGCTTGCCTTGGCACTCGGCGTTGCCGCGTGGGTTGAGCTGGGCGAGGGCAACTGGGATGCAGCGGTAAAGCGGGGAGATGAAGCCAGCGCGCACGCACGGGCGCTGGGTTGCCTCGGTGTCGAGATTTATGCCACGACCACCGCGGCAACCGCCCGATCTTTGCTTGGCCATGAAGACGGTGTTGTCCTCCTGGAGGAGGCTGCCCGACGTGGTGTCGAATCGCGCTTAGGCGAATTCGCGGCCCGCGCGCTCCATAATCGCGGGCGCATCGCGCTTTCTCGAGGACGACTCGAGGAGGCACGCACGTGGTTCGACCAGATGATCGACTACTCGACTGCCAACGAGCTCGACGCCTGGTATCTCGGCGGAGTTGTCACAAGGGCGCAGATCAATGTCCTCTCGGGTCAATGGGAAGCAGCGGACCGCGATCTCGAAATGACGCGTGGGCAATTAACCTGCATTTCGACCGAGGTCGAAGCGCTCGTCACCTCGGCCACCTTGCGAGCCCGGCGAGGAGACCCCGGCAGCGCCGAGTTGATCATCGAGACTCTCCAACGAATCGCAGGCTCGACCGACACCGACGCCTTGGTCATGGGATGTGCCCTCGCTATGCAGGGGGCGTGGATGGGTTCGCTCCCATTGGCGGAGGCGACGGTCCTCTGCGACGAACTTCTGCGTTCGCCCATCCTTGATCGCGATTCGTCGGCTCGGGGACTCATTTCGTTCTGGGCCCGGCGCCTTGATTTTGATGCGCCGCCAGGCGAGCCGGCCGGACCTTCTGGACTCGAGGGAAAAGGCCAAATCAGCGAAGCGTCCGCAGCCTGGGAGCATTTGGGATTTCCAGTCGAGGCAGCCATCACCAGGGCAATGGTTTCCGACCCAGATCTCGACTCAGTGTTCAAAGATCTGCGCCGGTTAGGAGCCGATGGGGTGATGCGCGGGCTGCGCCGAGAGTTGGAGAGGCGTGGAGTCAAGCAGATCCCCCGAGGCGAACGTCTCACAACCAGAACGAACCCGGCCAGGTTGACGACGCGCGAGGCTGAGGTCTTGGCTCGGATCGCGGCCGGGCTCTCCAATGCCGCGATCGCCAAGGAACTGTTCATCTCCGAAAAGACCGCAAGCCATCACGTCTCGGCAGTGCTGGCCAAGTTGGGGGTGACAAGCCGCCTCCAGGCAGCGACCGTGGCGATTGCCAACGGCTGGTCCGACAGAACCGCGTCCAACTTAGGCAATTAGCCCGATGTGGCCGGGCGGCCCGTTTCGTATCCTCCCAGCCTGATGCCGCGCTACCTTGTCGAGAGGTCATTTCCCGACGGCTTCGAGATCCCTCCCGGACCTGATGGTCGACGGGCGCTGATCTCGATCATCCAGTGCAACGCCGATCGGAACGTCACCTGGGTTCATTCGTATGTGTCGACCGAACGAGATAAGACGTTTTGTGTCTACGACGCGCCGACCCCCGAAGCGGTGCGTCGAACTGCGAGCAGCAACGGTCGACCGTATCACCGAGATATCGGTGCTGGGACCCCTATCCCTATCACGCCAGCTCGGAGACGGTGGGCCGAGGTAAGCCAATATAGGGAATTCACCCGATGTGCTCTATGGCGGGCCTTCGTACGTTGCAGTTGGTCACGCAACAACGAAAGGAGAGCGGATGCCACTGTTCATGGATGTGCACACGATCGAGGGAGGAGTCTCGGCTGCCGACGTCGCCGGCGCTCATCAAAAGGACCTCGAGACTCAGGGCAAGTACGGAGTGAGCTACCTCAAGTATTGGGTCGACGAGGGTGCCGGGAAGATCTTCTGTCTCGTGGAGGCAAACAGCGCCGAGGACGCCAACACCGTCCATCGACAGGCGCACGGCCTCGTCGCCGACGAGATCTACCCAGTCGGCGAGTTCAGCTAGGCCCTCGGTCGGCGCCGGCCAGAGGCGGCTAAAATCAAGCTCGTTCCGGGCTGTGGCGCAGCTTGGTTAGCGCGCTTGACTGGGGGTCACCGGAAAGCCGTTTTCGCTGGTATCGACCCGTACCGGCTGGTGGCGGAAAACTCAATGGCGACAAGGCCGATAGAGGTTCTTAGTCCTGGGCTGTTCTTTCCTGTATCGCCTGGTATTCGGGTCGATAGTGCGCCGATAGTGCACGGAGAAGCTCCGGCCGGGTCCGTGGAAGCGCTAACTACCCGCGGAGGTCCGACCGGTGCGGCCGTCAAGAAAGCGAATTCCCCGATGAGCGAGTGTTTGCGCTTTTGTCCCTAGAGCGGCGGGATCTTGGTCGAGAACTACGCCTCGACGAGGATCACCAAGGTCTCGGGCAGCACGCCGTCATATTCCATCGCCTCGGCCGCCGCCTCCGTCTGCATCGCGCCCATGAGAGCATCCATGTCGGCAACGTCCATGAGGACCGCCACGCGGGTCGAGATCTGCGGGTCGACGAACGTCCGGATGTTGGTGACGCCGAGGGGCCCGAAGAACTCTTCGCGCCTCGGGGAGGCAAGCCAATGCTTGGTGTCCTTCACATCGTGGTGGCCGATCACGGTGGGCATGGTGTTCTCCTCTGGCTCGTGGCCCAGCGGTAGCGCCGGACCTGTGCGCGGATCGTACCCCTCATCCCCTCCCAGGGCGAGCGCGGGCAGTGCCCCACCCGGACAGCCCCGCGGCCGGGCGAGAACACGGTTGGGTGAGCGAGCGTTGATCTATGTTTCCTGAACGGTTCGACGCTCTGCTGATTCCTAGCCGACGGCGCTCTTCGCGACCTGGCGCTGATGCTTGAAAAAAGCTGATCCTGATCGAACAAAGCGATATGAGACCAGAAGTAGGAATACCACCATCACCGTTTCCAACCCAAACACCGTTTCCAACCCAAACGATGACGGTCCATCAAACCTCGAACTCAGCTCGGCCAAAGTCCGCTGCTCGGCTCTGGTAGCGAGAATCCACGGTATCCCGGCAACCACCGCTCCTGCACCTACGACCTCATCCGCACAACGCTCGTATCTTGGGAAACCACAAACCAAGCGCGATAAAAAGAGCGAAAGCCGAAGACCACTTGTCGAATGTCATGGCGGAGCGGCAGGCGGAGATTACTTCTCCGACGGGCCGCAAGCTCTCGTCGAGCTCAAGATTAGGAAAGAACATCGTCCCGCAATCCGCTCCATCCCATAGGCTTAGAGGACTCGCCGCAATTGCGAAACTCATCAGTGCAAAGGGAGGGCCGACAAGGACCCGAAAGAAATCCCAGCCAACGGAGTCGAAAGATGCGTCGGGTCGTTTATTCCAGCGCTGCCTCAACGATCTAACGATGCCTGCCGGCGCAGGAGGCTTATCGGACTCCATTCTCAAGCGCGTCCGTCGGACGGATTGCCTCGAGCCTTTACCAGCTATTGCGAAACCACAGCCTCGCCCTCCCTGACGACCCAGAACTGATCAAGGAGCTTTCCCATGTGCGCCTCCGCGAATCCACGCCGGGTGTCTACCGGCTAGACCACGACGCCAATCAGCACGATGACCGCGCTATCGCCCTGGGACTGGCTGCTGACGAACTCTTACGCCGGCCAGTTGAATATCCAGAGGCCCGCGCGCGGCAATTCTGACCCTAGACCTGATCCCCGAATGCGACTAGTCAAGCCTCCAGTCATCTATGGCGAGCAACGGGTGACCAAAGCCTGGAAGCGCCCGGAGGTTTGCGCTCGGCTGGATGTCAAGCTCTATCCACTGCTCAACCGGGGTCCGAACCGGAATCCCTTCGATTTGTCCTCCAATTCCCCTGATCAGCTTCGTGTCGAACGTCACGATTCCATCAGCCCGACCTGAAAGGACCACCTCACCGAGCCAAACAGCGTCTTTGGCCGATGCGCCCCTTCCTGCCCAGGTGGCGATGAAGTCATCCAGGCTGCTTTGGTGCCCTAGTTCCTCGAAAAGAACATCAAGAAGTTTCACTGAGTCCGCGGCAACCTCGGGGTTTCCGTGGCTCCTGAGCTCTTGGCGGACCGCTGGGGCGATCAGGAAGAGAACGTCGCCGTAGAGAAACAGCCGGAGCATGGCTAAGGATTGTTCTGGGCCTGACGCCTGTTTCGCGTCATCCCAGCGCCCATCGTTGGCCAACTCCCAAAGCCTGACCGCGTTGCTATCGATCGCAAGGTGCAGGGTCACTCTCCTTCCTCCTTCCGCAACCCCAGCCGGAGTTCCACGTCATCGATTTCGCAATCTCTATCCGGTGTAGCCAAGCCGGGTGTCGGGCCCAAAACAACCTCGCGGTTTTCGGTCTCTGCGGCCAAAACTGCCCCTCCGACGACGAGCGAAAACGACGGCGAAAATACACCAGCCATGGGCTGATCAATGGGTGCCGATTGTCAATTCTGTGGTAGCGGGCAAACCACCCGACCGGTATTCACAACTGTTAGGGAGGGCGGGTTAGGGCTCCTCAAGGTCGCACGAATCCGAAAGTTCCGCAATGAAGTCGGGCTTCAAGTAACGAACGTACGGACCAGCAGCCAGCGATTGTTGCCTGAGCACCGAAAACGGGATGTAGCGGCAGACATCCACGAGTGGCGGTTTCAACTTCGCAAAGGTTGGCCGGTTCACCTCCCGGATCACTTTATTTCTGCGCTCGTCTGGAGCAACAAGGTAGAGCGGAATGTTTATGTTGGGCTGCATCGAAATCAGATCAGACATGCGCAATAGACCTGAAAAGATTGATGTGGTGCTCTCTATCTCAAAAGCGCCGACGATCGAATTACCTTGGAGCCAAAGGACATCAATCAGCTCGATCACTCGATTCGTGTACGTATCGAACTGAATCGGTAACTCGTCCAGCAGGTGAGCGACCGAGCTGAAAGGTCGATCTTCCCATGTTTTGCTCTTGTCGTTTCGCGCTACCCATACGTCAAGCCCCATGTCGCTGCCAAGCTTGAGCAGCATCCACTGCATCTCCGTATGGGTAGTTGCCGTTGCAATCGTCGGTTCGAGAACCTCGCTCTCCTCGTCAACCTCGGGTTCACTTACCGGCCCGAGCTTGGTAGCGATCGCCTTTGGGCGATGGGCGAGCTTCTTCTTATCCACCTGCCTGACAACAGGGCTGGCTTCAGCATTCCGAACCGCTTCAACCACTAACTCTCCGTCACGTCGCCTCCACTTGGCTGGCGAGCCTCTGAACGCGCCGCTCCAATAGTTGGGGTTCTTTAGATCCTTGAAGATTGAGAGCGTGTCTTGCAGGTCAAGCACGGGCACAGCCGTCTCGGGGGTGAGAGTGACGACAGGTCGTACCTTGACCCGAACAGGGAACTGTCCCTCCCCCCAAATCGGTGTGCCGTCCGTAATCACTCCGGAGATGACTTCCAATATGCCTATGAACCTGGAGATCCCGGTGAGGTAGCACAGGAGGATGTCGCCCGTAACAAATCTCTCGACCGTCTTGCGTCGATACTCGGTGAACCCGGAAATGTTGGCGCCAGATTTGAGAAATTGGTCCCAGGTCTTCCATGTGAACAAATCGAGCCAATAGGTAGGCGATGCCGCGGTCACAAGGGTGATTCAAGCCGATGACCGCAAAAGCTGCCCCGAACCCCCTCCCGCTCCCACATCGTTCGCCGGGGGTCCAGCCCCCTCGAATCCGCAACCTTCTGACGCAGCCGCTATCACGCCTCATGCGCTCACGACTGAGGAAATCGGCTGCCTAAGGGGTCAATTCGCCGAAGTAATAGAGATAGGCCGGCTTCTCGTAACTGTTGATGGTTCGAGCCGCCTCGTGAAGGAAGCTCGCCGAAGAGAAGCCCCGCGACACCATCAGAGGCACGTCCCAAACCTGGGTGACGTCGTAGAGGACACCGGAAATGGCATCCTTCTCACTCCAGACCTCGACGTAGTTCTCCATCTCGTCCCAAACTCGGCGGCGGTAGAACCGGGCGGTTTGGGCGAAAGCGTCTTTGAGGCTCGACCACGACTGTGGTTTCCGCATCCATCGGGTGTTGTCAGTGATCCAACCCCACGGCAGGCGGCCCTGATCCCGTAGCCGCAGAGTGAGCCGGCAAACCGTGCTCTTGTATTCGGATTCACTCTTCGCAATCGCGCCGAACGAGACGAGGCGGTAGAAGATTTGGCGTACCGTCATCGGCTTCTCAGCCGCGACGAGCACCAGGATGGCGGTCTCGAGCTCCTCGATCGCAGAGCGCGACCGTCTTATGGGTCTAGACCCATATGGCAACCCTGGACCGCGGTGATGGTCGCAATCCTTCGACCCGTTGACTGTGGTGGCCGCATCTTGAGGGAGCCGGCTTGCGAGGCCGGCTCTTTCATTGGAGGGCATCGGTCAAGCCGAGGCTTTCCATGAAGGGGCGGCGCGGAAGGATGAGCCGGCGTCCAACTCGGATAGCGCGTATTCCGTTGAGCTCCCCAGTGTTCCGAATTTCGCGATAGGCGAGGTCCCTCGATACGGCGAGGAGCTCGGCCGCTTCCTCCACCCGGATCGTCGCTGGTTGCATGGCGGTGCTTGTCACACGGCTCACTATGCCGTAACCTTGCTGCGTTGACTAGCACCAAAGCTTGTGGGAAAGGCGAGGCTGAGAAATTGGGCAAGGATTTCGGGTGGCGCTTCCAGACCTCGTTGCACCCTCTGTGGCTTCTCGGGTCAGCCACCAAGGTTCAGCATCGCGGGCACCTGTACCCCGACTCGTTCAATGCGACCTGGGTCCGAGAAGACGGGCTTGAGGTGGCGATCGAAATACGGGTTGATGCCGTCCTGGGGCCCGTCCCGATCTCCGCGACGATCCGAGCTCCTGACGGCATCCGCGGGGAGTACCGCCAGCCGATCCCGGCGATGACCAAGCAAGCTGCCGCGCAAATCGCTTTGGCGATCGACGACCCGAACTCCGTCAGCAAGCCGTCCGCGGGTACAGCAATTCCGATGGGCCGGCTGAAGCGACCAACGGCGACCGAGAAGGCCGACCGATTGCAGCGAGTCGCGCAGGTATATCGGGATGCGATCGCGGCAAGAAGGTCGGTGACGAAAGCCGTAGCGGCATCTGAGTTCGTCACCGACTCCACCGCACAGGGACTCATTTGGCAGGCACGAAAAGCGGGATTGATCCCGCCCACCGATCCAGGGAGAAAGAAAGCATGAGCAATGAACGTCGAGATAAAGGCACCGGATCGATGACCGAGCGCAACGGTCGCTGGGAGGCGCGCTACGGGTTTACCAATGCGGCCGGGAAGCGACTGCAGCGGTCGGCGAGCTTCGATAAGAAGACCGAAGCCCGTCAATGGCTCACAGCGCGGCTTGCCGAGGTAGCCGACGGGCAGAGTGCCGACGCCGGCTCTATCACAGTCGGTGAATACTTCGAGGAATGGCTCGGTTCCCTCGGGATGGCCGAGCTCGAGGCAGCAACGATCTCCTGGTACCGGTCAGCGGTCCAGAGTCACATCATTCCCCGCCTTGGTCGGGTGAAACTTTCGCGACTAACCCCGACGATGGTCGAGGCTTTCCTTGCGGAGAAGAGAAAAAGCGGTCACTTAGGAGGCAAAGGAAAAGCTTCGTTGAAGGCGGGGAATCCGCTCGGCCCGGCATCAGTTCGACGCTTACACGTCACGCTCCGCAAGGCTTGCGACGCCGCGGTACGCAAGGGTCTGCTGAACCGGAATCCAGTCGACCTTGCCGACAAACCGAAGGTTCAAAAAGCCGACGCGACCATCCGGGTGTGGACGCCGGCCGAGATTGTGAGGTTCATCCAGGCAACGAGCACAGATCGTCTGGCTGCCCTGTGGCGACTCGACGCAATGACCGGGCTGAGGAGATCTGAAATCTGCGCATTGCAATGGTCCGATCTCGCCCTCGATAGCGGCCGCCTCTCGGTGCGACGGGCCGTCGTGATCGTTGACGGCATCCCGATAGTCAAGGCACCCAAAACCGATCGGCCTCGACGCTCGGTCGACCTCGACGTCAAAACCGCTGCACTCCTGCGCGAGCATCGCCGGCTCCAGCTCGAAGAGCGCCTCCGAGCCGGGACTGCGTGGACCGCAGGAGACTGGTGCTTCACCAACGAAATCGGCGAGCCCCTAAACCCAAATTGGGTTGGGCGCCGCTTCTCGAAACTTGCATCCGCGGCCGACCTCCCGGCGATCTCGATGCGTCAGCTTCGCCACAGCCATGCGACGGCGCTCCTAGCTGCTGGTGAGCACCCCAAGATCGTTCAGGAAAGGTTGGGGCACTCGAGCATCTCGATCACATTGGACACGTATTCGGCGGTGCTCCCGAACATGCAGCGGGCCGCAGTCGACCGACTGGCACAGATCATGGAAGGCTGATTTGGTCTCGGCTCTCGAACAATGTTCGACTGCGATAGTGCACCGATAGTGCACCGAGCCCTTTGTCGCCCTCCGATCTCTCACCTCGATTAGGGCGAAAAGCCTTGTTACAGTTGGGTTTTCTAAGCCACGGGCTGTGGCGCAGCTTGGTTAGCGCGCTTGACTGGGGGTCAAGAGGTCGGGAGTTCAAGTCTCCCCAGCCCGACTAAGTTTTTCGAGTGGGCGTGTGCCCATCGTGTGCCCATTCCCGGTCGTAATGCGGTCATGTGCGTTGATAGTGGTCCAAAGAGCGCTCCGGCCGGGGCACGGCGAGCTTTGCCATGGATCGACGCCGGTTCGTGCAAGCGGAGACCTTGGTCGAGATGATCGATTGACGAGTCAGGTGAAATCTGGACTGTCGCAGTCGAGTGCCCAGTTCACGGGGTGTCGGTGGCTGGTGCCGGCGAGCGCACGTAACTGACCACGACGCCGACGATCACCGCGATCGCGATTGGCGTCATGACGACGGTCCAGAACCATATGGCGCCGAGCAAGGCACCAACCGTAATGAGCGCATCCCCCATCGATCGACGTTGGGGGCGGATCCAGAGGCCGGCAGCGAGCGCGGCCGCGCCCCCGACACCGAGGCTGATACCCGCGGCGGTGCTCTCGGCGTCGAGGATGTTCGAGGTGCCGTCTCCATACCAGAACGCGAGGGCCACCCATAGTTGCGCGACCGCCAGCACTCCCGCGAATGGAACCCACCACGCTTGTCTGAGGATCTGGTTGATTCGACTTCCTTCCTCAGCTCTTCGCTTACGGCTGTTCGACACTTCCCGCCTCCTGGTAAACCAACCAAGCGAGCGGTCGCGAGGCACGGAGCCGCAGGAAAATGAGTAGAACCGGTCGGCCCACCGGCGGTGCCTTTCGCCTCTCACCCAACTGTAGACCGAGGGACGTCGTGAGTTACGCGCTGCAGGATCCCCCTGGGTTTTGGAACGGCTGCATCGCCCGGCTGGCTCATCGCCCGGCCTGGACCAGTCATCGGGCGCACAACACTTTGGCCGCCCTGGCGGTGCGGCCAAAGCTCGATCAAGTACAGGTCGGAATCAGCGTCCCGGCATGCCGCGGAGCGGTGCCACCACGGCGGGGTGTGTTGGAGGAGTGCCACGGCCCAAGCGTGCGCCCCATAACGCCGAGCTGGTTAGTGAGCTCTCGCTACTACGACCAAAACTCGTCACTAGCGGCCTGGTCGCCCGCATACAACCAGCTCTCGACAACCTTCCCATCCCGGATGTGGACCACCTGGACTCCGTTGTTGTCGAGGCTCTTGCCGCCGCGCTGGGCGGAGCCGCGTGTTAGGGCAACTCCGTGTTCGTCGTTGGCCAAGATGTCGTGCACCTCCAACTTCAAAGTGCCGCCGCTGAGTTCGGCACTCTTGCCGAAGAACGCCAAGACGCTGTCCCGGCCCTCGTGGTCCCCGGAGAGCGGATTGTTCCCGGGAACGTGCCAGACGACGTCATCGGCGAATAGCTCGGCGATCGTCGCCATATCACCTTTCCCGAAAGCCTCATAACCTCGACGGAGTAGGTCCTCGTTGGGGTGCGCCATCGTTCGTTTCTCCTCTGGTTCGATCGGCCGAGCCTAGCTACCACCCACCACGGCCGTCGGGCCCACAAACTTGGGACCCTTACTGCGACATCGACCAAGTAGGAGACATGGATCAAAGCGACCTTGCAACACCGTTAGGCCAGCTTTGGGGCAACATCCGTCGATGGCGGTCATCAGCCAGCTACTAAGCAAAACCCTAGATTCGACCAGTCCGAATGAGACAGTTGCTGGCCGTTAGCCGAATACTCTTCCTCATGGTGGGCAATTGGGTGGGCAACCGGCGGTGAACAGCTGTGCGCGCCGGTGAACCCTTACCTGGTGAGAAAGGGGATGACCGGCGGTTTTCTGCGCAACGGTGAACACCAGTGAACCTGCGGGCGGCGACTGGGGGTCAAGAGGACGCCAGTTCAAATCTGGCCAGCCTGACTGGATATTTCGTCTTGGCGTCTGCCAATCGTCTGCCCATTCGTGGTCGTATTGCGGTTCGACATCCCGACAAGTGCGCTCCGGCCGGGTTCGTGAGAGCGCTAACTACCCAAGGAGGTCCGACCGGAACGCCGGCTTGAGAAGAGTTGAGGCGTTCGACAATGGTTTCCGTGGGCTCGGACAGATCGGCTCACCGGCGCTCGGAAGGAGCGAGGCCTCAGTTTCTAGACGTCGGAACCGCCGAGGCGGTCAACCACCAGAAGCACGAGCAGCAATCCTGCTGCTAGCACGAGCAGCGGAATCGAAGCCCTGAACAAGACCTCGATCAGCCCCGCATCAGCCAGCCGACCGTCAAAGAGTTCCAAATTCCCACTCCAGATCCATTGCGTGGATATCGGCACCCGGCGCCACAATCTCTACCCCAATTTCTCCCGGATGGGCCTGCAGACGCTCGTATGTTCGCTTCGGGCCGGCGGGCAGGTAACCCGTTAAAGGGATCCCTCCCCTGAGCAACGACTCACCCTCGCTGCTGTCTGCTGGCCCCGCCATCTCAGCGACGAAGAAACCCCCCGTTGCCCCAGAGCGGGGGGTTTCTTGTTGTGAGCGGGGAGAGCCTTTCCCCGGTCTTTGTTGTCCCTAATCATCGGCCAGATAGGAAGCGCGGCGCAGACACATACCGGATACATCCGCCGGGGCTAGTTCGGTGGGCCACCTGGGTGCCGAGCGTCCTGGGGAAGAGGTTTAAGCGGGCTTACCGCCGCCTGATACCCGCGGTCGCCCCTTTCAAACTGCCAGGTTTTCGCGTCCTTGCTAGTTGCGGGCCTCGCAGCTGTTGTAGTGTCGCCCGCGGGCCGGTGGGCTGTCCTTCCTCGTCGGCGTCATCCCAACGTTTTCCGACGAGGGCGAGTCGCCTCGCTGGGCGGTCTGCGGGCCCAACTCTCGACTTGTAATTCGGACGGGCTAATTTCTCGGCGTCGGGCTGGCGGGCTGCCAACCTTCCTTATTGCCCTTAACACTACGGAGGGTGTTCAACTCAACCTTGAACGACGCGGTCCGCCGCCCGACGAGCGCGAGCCAACGCGAGGTAGTTGAGCGGCATCACGGGCGATTTATGAGCCGGGTCGGGCGGCGCTGGATTGGGACGCTTTCCGGCGCGCCTTTCTTCGAGCAACTCATCGACCTTGGAGATGACCCCCTCTAAGTGAGGAGTCGTAATCCGGTCCCAATCGAGCATTTTCCAACACGAAAAGCCGTGGCCTTCGTGCTCGGTGGCCGGGCACGTGCGCCCATAAAGGGTGAAGGCGTAAAGGCCCTCGTAGACCGGCCAATCAGTCAAGTCGTCCACCTCTTCATCATCGGCTAGCTAGGAGCGCGGCGCAGACACATGCGGCACACGTCCGCGGTGGCTAGTTCGGTGGGCCCGGGAGAGTCCATCGTTCGGGTCGGCCATCCCCCCGCCGACCCGAACGATGCTGCCTCCCCGGCGAAGAGGTGAGCCAGGAGCCAACGGGGTTGATACCCGTGGCCGCGCCTTTCAAACTCCGGTTTTCGCGTCCTCGCCACGAGGGATGGCGCGCAGGTGTGCCGGGCCCCTCACGAGTATCGGGGTTCGCCGTCAGGCGGACCGGCGAATGACGGGAGTCGGACACCAGCTCGCCGGGCCGACGCTATCTCACTCCTCGGTCTGGAGTTGCGTGGCGCGGGCTCTCGACAAGGAAGGCAGCCCGGGTATTCGGATCTGCGCTCCTGTACAGTCGATCTTTGGTCGAGGAGACGGAGGCTACCAAGAGGGTCGGGACCTCGCTGTCGGCCATCTTCGTTTTGAGCTCAGAGCTCGGTTCACCGAGGAGTTCGCTGTGACCAACGGAGACCGTCGCAAGGATTGCCTCCCCTAAGTCACCAATATTCGCAGTGTGCTCAATGAGCGCCTCGGCGTCCCTAAACCGTTCAAGGATTACGCACTCGGACTGATCGTCGTTGAAGTAGACGTCGAATTGGAGCGTGCCGGTGTCCCTGGTCCGCACGATCTCCATGGCTTGAGCGGACAAAGCGCTGTACTCCTCGACCTTGCCCTCGTGAAAGTTGAACCGAGCGATACCCTGAGGCTCACTCACGGCTTCGCCTCCAGAACTCTTTTATGTGGTACATCGGACCCCCCGGTCCGATGTACCACCAGGCGGAAATACCCCGTCCACGTCTGCGAAAACCCCGACAGCTAGAAACGCGAAAAATGGACAGCCAATTGGTTCTAGGGCGGGGTAGTTGTCGGGCCGGCAAACCTGCCGATGTGAGTAGTCCCCCCTCCGGCGGATTGGGATCCTTGAAGGTTTGCCTGCCCGCCGGCCCAACGAGGGGAGTCGCCCCGTCGGAGCATTTTGGGATAACAGCGACGGGGAAGGACAGCCCACCGGCCGTGTCGGGGATTTATCAGCAGATCGCGAGTGGGAGCCGCGATGCCTATGTATCCGTGTCCGTGTAAATCTCGCTGACCCGATCCTCAATACGCGCATAGATCTCCACGAGGCTCTGAAAGCGATCGGCCGCGGCCCTGTACTCCCCGATCGTGATGACGTCGACACACAACACCAGAGCCTCCTCGAGGGTGTCGAAGAAGGCCTCGGCGAGGCCACTGAGCTCGGGATCTGGGGGCTCGGGAACTGACTCTTGCCAAAGGGGCAGCAAGGGGAAAGCCTCAACGCAGTCGAGCTGGGCCTGGCTGAAGTCAAGGTCGTTCATATGCGCTCAAAAAGGTGCGGCGAGCGCGGCGTTGTACTCCCGGAGCACATCTGCGAAATAGTGGTCGATCCACACCTCGGTCTCCAGGCGCACCGACCTGGTGGCTGTTGGGGCGATCGTTAGCAACGGTGGTGGAGCCGCTTCTCCACAGGCGACCACCAGCAACAGCGAGGCAAGCGCAACGCGCATCAGTCGTCAGACGCTCTCATCGCACATCGATCACTTACGCTCGAGCTCTCCCCGCTTCGGTGAGCCGATCTTGCCCGAGCCAGGTCGCCTCGGAATAGCCCGCCTGGCGGGCATAGTTCCACGCTCCTCCGATCTCGTCCCTTTGCTCCTGCACCTGAGCCGGCCAGCCGAGGGGAAGTACCTTCGGCGAATGAGCACGAAGCCAGTTTCTGCGATGCAGGCCTGCAAGGGGTCGAGCTTGATCGCGGGCATCGCCATGCTTCTGGTTGCTTCCGCGTGCGGGGGCTCGGTCACTCAGACGACTCAAATCGCAACAACTGGAACTACTGCCGCCATCGTTGCCTCGACCGCCACCACGATCCCCACGACGAGCGTCCCCGCTACAACCCCCACCACGACGGGTACCACGGCCGCTGCCGACGCCACCCCTGCCGAGCGTCCAGGGACCTGGACGAACGATCAAGGTGGAGGAGGAAACACCCTGATTCTGAATGGAAGTAAGTACGAGTTGAGTACTGGAGCCGGACAAACATTTGGGAGGATCTCTGTAGATGCCAATGAGATCAAGTTTTCGTTTGCCAGCCTGTGCTCAGGGATCGGTCTCTACCAGTGATCGGTCGAGGGAGACACTCTGACTTTTGCGGCAACTGGGCCTGAGGATCCGTGCATAGGGCGGCGCGACGCGTTGGGCAGGACGTTCACGCCGTCAAGCTGAGTCTCAACAACGGTAAGACTCGCTCCGACTCCGCACTACTGGTCGTGGATGGCGAAGCCTTCACTGCTGAGTGGCTGGGCGGTCCTTGAGACCCAATCCTGCCGAGACCGAAGGTTGCTGCACTTCCCGCCGGGTATTAGCCACTGCCGGTTTGAGAGTGCGGCGCCGCCACCGGCTTCGATTCTGGGGAGCCGTACTGGCGCAGAAAAATGCTGAACACCACGATCGCGCCAATCGAGAGGAATTCGCTCTGCCAATTTTGGAATGATTCAAACCAGAATTGTGACGTTTCGAGATATTCGAGCATCGATACCGGATTACCGCCGTGTACGAGTTGTTCCTCACTGAACTCTATGGAACCCCCATAGGCGTGCAAGCCGAACGAGACCAAGAACAGTACGAAGAACCACGAGGCTTAATGAGTTCTTGTACAGCGTCAGCACCCAGCCGGCGCGCCGCACAGGCCACGGCGCCTTCGGATCACGACGATGGGCCTTGGGGTCATCGTCCACGGGATCCGATTCATCAGGAGACTTCGACTCCGACGAGCCGCGCTGACGCAACCCAACCGTCAGAAGTACGTACAGGCCCATCTGCAAGAACTCGGATTCCCAGTTTTCGAAGGTTGCTTCGATGAAGTGGCCAGATGTGAGATAGGCGGTATAGCCGACCGGCGACCGCTGGTGTTCAACCTGATCAGCGTTATACACCCGGTAACCAGTAACGCTTTGCGCCACGAGTGCCGGCGTGAACAGAATAATCATGACGACGAGCGTCAACCCATTGTCCCGAAGTACCCGACGAAGCATCAGCAGATGGACCGGATATTACGCCTCCGACGGCCCATGAAAGCTCATCTCCTTTCCCTACCGTGATCGCCAGTTGCCGCGTTGCGAGTTCCCTTTCGGCAGCTAGGCGCTCCTTCGACCACCGATCTGTTCGGCAACCTCTTGCGGCCACGCGCGAGTGACCTCGACACCTGCCGACCCAACCGCCGAGGCCGTACCAATGGTGGCGGTCCCAACCACCACGTTGCGCGAACGCTGACCGAACCGAGCCGCGATGCTCCGATAGCGTTCGGTACCCCGCTGCACCATGCTCGGTCGCTTCGTGAAATTCTTGCGATCGGAGTAGATACCGAGAAAGAGCGCGGCAAGGCCAAACGCGTCGAAGATGGTGTCGACGAGGACGAGCACTAGCTTCATATGACGGTCCTGTCCTTCCTGCAATCGGAACTGCTACAGAGCGCATTTTGCCAACGGTCTGCCAACGCCAACCCGGACACGGACGGTTTCGTGAGTGCATGGGAGGACACGTCGACATCGAGAAAACCCAGCTCCAGAACGCTTCCGAGCACTCGAGGTCATAGGCGGACACCTAACCCAGCAGACTGGGGGTCAAGAGGTCGGGAGTTCAAATCTCCCCAGCCCGACTGAAGAAACGGGAGTTACAAGAACCGTCGCGTAGCGGACCAGCTCGTCTCGGTGTTTACGCCATACCTGCTCGTCACTCACACCTTTACCACACACCAGAAGGGCATCCGGTTGCACGGCGGCCACCGGAAGACCGAGTTGTACTCACGGACACCAAGCACGCAGATCACCAGCTGTGCGCGGAACCACTCATATCTGGGACCGTGCGAGATCGGCACATCTTCTCACCGCCTGAGCAGGAACGCACCCTTCGCGAAGAGCTCAGTATCGGCACCTCGCGAGCGCTCGAGGACGCCTAGAAGGTGCTCTCTCAATGCGCGTCGCCACGGAGGCTCGAGCGGCCCAATGTCAGCTCCCGGGTTGCCCACCGACTCCAGCCGGTTCTGGCGCCAGAGGCTCCCAGAGAGCCGAGAAAGGGAAGCCGGGATTAGGAGCGGGGGGTGGACAAATAGAAATCCCGTCCGGTGACTTTGGCCAGCCGGCTGGCTTGCTTGAAGGTGTCGGACTGGAACCAGTTCATTGCCCGGTCCAGGTCCTCAACCCGAATGTGAAATAGGGCAGCATTGGGGTTGTCGAGGTCCCTGTAGGTCGGACCGTCGTGGATGCCGTAGGCGGCGCGGCTTTCCACGTGGGCGTCATGCTGCTGCTTCCAGGCCCCGAAATCCTCGCTCTCGATCCGAATCATGATGTCCTGCATAGCACGTCCTCCTTCTGTGCCGTGGAACTTTTGACTTTGGAACTATACGCCAGGATCTGTGCGTTGTCAATATGTGATTTCGCACACAGTTCGTCTACACTTGCATCATGAGCGCAACGAACGCTGAGGAGCGGCAGGCCACCTGGCGCGATCTGCAATGGGCAACGGCTCTCATCATGAGGCGGTTCCGCGTCGACCTCTCCAACCAGGGCTTGACCATCGAGGAATTCGACGTCCTCATCCATCTGGCTTCGGCCCCTGGAGGCGAGCTTCCCCTCCAGGAGTTGGCGGGATCGATGGTCCTCGGCGACTCGTTGAGTCGAAGCGGACTCACCCGCCTGCTCGACCGCATGGAACGTAGCGGCCTGATACGGAGGCGACTCAACCGCCATGACCGCCGTCGCTTCGACACTTCGATAACGGCCCGCGGCCGGGCGCGCTTCGAGGCGGTATGGCCGGAGCATGAGGCGGGTATCCGGCGTTATTTCTCCGACCAGCTGGCCGACAGGGACATAGTCAACCTGCGAAGCGCGCTGACCAAGCTGATCCGAGCCAACCAGGGTTAAACCGATGGGTGACGGCGCCGTCTTCACCACGTTTGGCCCTCGACTCGGGCACCGCCCTGGTCGTCATCCACATCGCGATCGAAGCGCTTCCCGGCGTTTCGCTATCACCGGACCGTGAGTGGGTTCTCTTCAACGGGACAGAGCAAGACGATCCCGGCCGATCGATCAGAGGAGAAAGCTCTCATGGGGCTGTTCGCCGGATTCGACCAGCATGGTCGAGGCGACACTCGAGCGCCGAAGCCAGCCAACCCGTTCGGCAGTTTTCCCGCTCAGAACGACCGATCTCGGCGCATAACACCCCGATCAGACAGTGCGCTAGATCGGCACATCGGCGCTCGGCCCCTGTGGTGATCGGCAAATGCACTTGATGCGGCTTCGGTGGAGGACTGGTTTGCGACCACCTGGTTGGCGGAGGGGAGACGGACCTGGCCTCTCGTTCCGTATTCCTGGTAGCTTTGTTTTAGCGCGCGGCAGAGCGTCTCTCGTCGGCGGCAAGGACTGAGTCCACCTGCATGATCCTCGGCGTCATTTGACCTCCGACCCGCTCGTCTCAGCTGACACGAGCAAATACGGGAAGGAGGCTTCATGAGTTCTTTGCCGGATCGACCTGACATTGACCAGCTTCGGCGCCGCGCCAAAGATCTGAAACGTGCTGTCGTCTCAGGCGACACCTCCGCAATCGATCGGGTGCTTGCTTCGCATCCCAAGTACGCAGGGAGACCCTCGGAGCGCCTGCATCCTCAGACTCTGTCCTTACGCGACGCGCAGGTAACGGTGGCTCGTGAGCTTGGGTTCGACTCGTGGCAGAAGCTGGTGATAGCCCTGGAGAAAGCCACGTCGGAAGCTGCAGTTGATCGATGGGAGCCTCGGCAGGGGGGCGGACCGGGCATCGAGCAATGATGAAGGCCCACGAGTTGGGTTCCTCACCATGCAGTGTGCACCACTTTCTGCTTGTCCTCCTCGACCCACCTGCATCGGGTCCGGCCTTCGAGGTACTTACCGAGTTGGGCCTTAGCTATGAGGAGAGCATCAAACGATTCGCAGGGCTACGCGACAAGTCGCCCGACCCCAAGGGCACACAGTCAACCCCGGCCTATCACATCATCACAGGCTGGGCCCAAGGGCTGGCGGTGACGTCGGGAGCCACCGAGGTCACAAACGAGCACGTACTGCTCGCCCTTACCTATGGCGCCGTCGGCGGGGACGAAGCGTTCGATTTCTACACAGGACTTGACTTCGACAAGGTTTATGAAGGACTTCGCCGACGTGGAGTGAAAGTACCCCAAGCCCGTCCAGCAATCCTGCCGACACCGTACGGTCCTCGTGGTTCCCAGGTGTACTTTCCGACCACCGAGCGTGGAGCCGTATTGAAGCGTTGTCCGACCGCGGCTTTGCCAAGCAGTCCGGATTCAGCTTCGACTCGGCATGCCAACTCGGAATGGACTCCGTCATAGCCAGCGACGATGTCCCTCTCGAGGAGATTGTTCGCAGCGCCGTAACTGATTCGGAACGGGTCAATTCGGTGGCGTCAGACCAGGCCCGGGAGCATGAATCCCAGGCTCGTCGAATCCAACCCAGATCGTCCAATAGCGCACCGTAACGGAGTCGATCGCAACCGCTCTGAACGGCACTTCGACGTTTGCTATCCCGGTGGCGTCAGGGTATCCTGACAGCAATGAAGGTGATCGACACTGATGCTTTGCCGGCCGATCCCATAGAGGCTCTCCGAGAGCTATCGCGGGTGGACAGCGAACTCGAGAGTATGCGTCGCGATCGGGTCGAGGCTGCGCGCCGGGCGGGTGTCAGCTGGGAACAGATCGGTGAAGCCCTTGGCATGTCCCGCCAATCTGCCTGGGAGTACTACAACCGCGATGCCCGTCAAGCGTTGGAGCAGACTGTGGCGGCCAATTCGGATTTGGAGGAGGAAGAGGCGTTGCGCATCGCCACCGATGAGGTCTCGACAATACGCCGTCGCCGTCGCCGTACCAACTCCTGAGGGTCAGCGATGCGGGTGGTCTTGGACGCCAACGTCTAGGTACCTGCCGCCATCAGCCAAGGCTCGTCCCATCGAATTATCCAAGCATGGCTAACCACCGAGCCCTTCGAGCTGGTCGTCTGTCAGCGTCTGTTCGACGAGGTGGGCCATGTTCTGACCAAGAGGCCGCGGCTTCGCCGCCGGATCACGATCCCAGCTGCCCAGCTGTACCTGACGCGGGTCGCTACTGCTGCCGATATCCAGCCGGACCCGGAGCCGGGCCCGCGGTTGAGCAGAGATCCCGATGATGACTATCTGATCTACTTGGCAAGGCAAAACAACGCGGAGTTCATCGTCACCGGCGATAACGACCTCCTCCAATGGTCTGACCAGACACCGCCAACCATGTCACCCAGCGAGTTTGAGGCACGGCTCTCATAGCCGAAGAGGAAATACCCGGGACCAACCTCTGTGGTTTCAAGAGCTCTCATCGTCCCCTTCCGGGTTGTATCGGTTGGAGATGAGCCAGTCGAAGACCTCATGGCGTAGGAACGTGAACTTGCGGCCGCCCGGCTGACGATGAGCGGGAAGGACCCCGTCCCGGACCCAGGCCCGGATAATCTGTTCGTTGGTAAGCAACAGGTCCGCCAGTTGGCGGGTATCCATCACCGCCGGCACCTCCGGATACCAGCGTTCATAGTCGATCCTCTCACCCATACCGATCAGTTCCGATCGGTGTCGACGCGTACGTTCTCGTCGTCGGGGGCGGGATCCCCGAGCCGATAGCGGGTCATCGAGGCGATCACCACCTCACGGAAGAAACGGAACTGCTGACCCCATCGCAACGCTCCCAGCTCACCTCGATGAACCTTGTCACGGACATCGCCGATGGTGCAATGCATCATCTCGGCGACGTGAGCAGTGGGTGAAAATCGGAGGGTAAAGCCGGCGCAGCTCGTCGGAAGGGTCCGGAGTGGTCACAGCCATCGATCGTACCCAACGCTGTAACGGCAGGGAATAGCCTCGCACCGTCGCAGCGGACGCTAGAGAGATCGGAGTGACTGCCGGCGCCTATCGGGCGCCTATCGCACCAAGAACCAGTCAACACGACCCAATCCGTGAAGGGACCGCCCAGACATGAAACCCCTGATCGGAGCTCATTTCCGATGACAAAGCGGTACTGCGCGGGACGCAGCGGAACTGTCGATAAATGACTGGGGGTCAAGAGGACGGGAGTTCAAATCTCCCCAGCCCGACTGAGTTTACGAGGTGTGTGTGCAACATTGGTGCAACCATTGCAGGTCGTAGTTCGGTTCCAGCCGCAAAGCGTTGAGCAAGTGGGGCTGGAACTCGCCGGGCTCCTCGAGGAAGAGCACTCCGTGATGAGCGAGCGTGGAGATTTGTTTCTTGGCGGAGAATTGGCGCCTACAGCCCCGGCAGGGTCCGTGGAGCTGTTGGTCAGCTTGGCCGGGACTGGGGTTGAGCTTCAGCAGGCAGGTCCCTGCCATGGCCAATCCCAAGGCGATCACGGCAAGCAGCCCGGTGCTGATCCCGGTAAAAGGTAGTTCGGTCATCGCCACCGGGGTGGTGGCGGGGGCGGCGGTGACTGTCACCCCTGAGCCCATCGAGGGATTCTCGGACGGGACCGGAGCGGCGACGGTCAGGCCGGCGACCTGCGAGGGAAGTTCGTCGAAGGGAGGGTGGTGGTGGTTGTGGGGGCTGGGTCGGTCGGAGCTCGCTGGTGAAAGATGTGAGTCGGACACCAGCTCGCCGGGCGGGACCTTAACTTAGCCTCGCGCCATCGCGACGGCTGGTCTGGGCTCGGATTTTCCCGGCGTCGGTCAGCCGATCCGCTCCCAACCCCGTCGCCTCGGTGTAGCCAGCTTTTCTGGCGTAGTTCCACGCCCCCCGAATCTCGTCCTCGCTGAAGCCTGCGGCGGCCATTCGAGCGGGAGCGGTGCTGCGATCCTCGAGGAGAAAGATGAGGAGCTGGTCGGATGCGAGCACTGTGGCCTCCTGGCCAGGCCGCTGATCCTCCTCAGGGACGCAGGAGAGGGTACAGGGCTTTCCGCAGAGGCATCTATTTGTTCAAGCGTTGTGCCGGCCTCTCCTGGCGGCGGTCAGGGGGCCGTCTCGGCCACTTCTTTGCGAAACAACGCCACCGAAACTCTCCTTCGCTCCTCGGACTTAAACACTTTTCCGACTACCGGGACATCTATCGATCGGACGAATTCCCAACCCTGGGCAGCGAGCTGGGAGAAGCGCTGGCCGATGACTTTTACCTGTTCGACCGATGCAACGGTGGTTCGCCCAAAAACCTTCTCTTCAAAGTAGAGCGGCTCTATGTAATAGGCGTAGGTCATTTTTCCCCTCCTCGCTAAAGCGGCGCGAGCCAAGCGTACGTTCGCCTCGCCGGCCGCCGCGCGGCATCCTGGGTATCGGTTACTGGCCTCGGGTTTTCGATCCGAGAAAAGGATGGGGAACACGAATTTCTCGGTGACTCAAACGAGAATGTCCCGCCGCCAGCAGGGAGCGATGGGGGCCTTCCCCCTTTTTTGGGTGGGCTAGTGGGGGACCTAACCGTCGAGCAGGTCCCAACAACTCTGGGCTTCCGGGAATGCACCTTTCCGGACAGTCTCATGGACATCCCCGCTAGGGGGTCCCTCCTGACCCTCCGCACCGGACTAGCCAACTCGGGCTTGTCCGGTATGTGTCTGGACTGGGCTGATCCGAAGCCGATGATGAAGGAGTGGTCATCCGGGGAAAGGGCTCTCCCCCCGACACAAACGAGAAACCCCCCGCTTTGGGCAACCGGGGGGTTTCTACATCGATGAAGCTCCCTGCGCCGAGGGTGAGTCGACTCCCCCGCCTGGGGAGGGGGATCCTTTTGACGGGGGTGCCTGTCCGCCGGCCCTGCGAAAGCATAAAACCCGCCCTTGGTCGTTTCACCCGGAAATGGGAGCTTGAAATCTGTCACCAGCTGCTCCTCGACAAGCCCACCCTGCTATTTTCGGAAGGTTCGGTTTTCGAGGGAAGGAGGACCAATGCCGACCTTTATGGATGTGCACACAATGGATGGTGGGGTAACCGCCGGTGATGTGGCAGGAGCGCATAAGGCCGACCTGGAGACGCAGACCAAGTATGGCGTGAACTACAAGTCGTACTGGGTCGACGAAGCCGCTGGAAAGATTTTCTGTTTGGTCGATGCACCGGATGCTGAAACGGCAGCAACCGTCCACCGCGAAGCTCATGGCCTTGTCGCCCAAGAGATCTACGAGGTTTCGGAAGGCACCTAGGCATCGACGCCTAGAAACTGAGCGCCCGATCCCTCCCGGCTTCAGGTACAGATGCGGTCGTCTCACCATCGGTCACCCGTGCACCAAAGCGATCCTCGACCACCGAAACCATCTTTCCTGAGGCGGGATCGATTCCGATTTGCCGTTCGAGTACAGAGGGTTTGGCCGGGGGATCGGTAAGGACTTCATTGTTGCCCTGTCGGCGGCGGACAGCGTGGGCTTGCTTCTGATCAAGTTCCTCTTGAAGAGGTGGCGGAAAGGGGGGGCCTGGTATATGTCTCCGAAATTTCGCGAGAGCGTCGCGAAGGAGATCGGCATCCACGCGACTGCCAAGATCATGAAGCTCAACAAGAATTTCCCGTTGCCGCTGCAATTCTTTAATCAGTGGGGCTGGTTCCGCAAGTAGTGGAGCCAAGTCATAATGCAAGTCGCCGATCTTTAGCAATGCCTCAGGACCTGGACTCGGCGCAAAAGTGTCCAACCGGAAGCGCGCCCAAGCTTGATCCAGCATCGATTCTTGGTGCGCGTTCTGGGGAAGAAGGTGATGGGGTCCAAGCCCCTTGAGGCTGCCCACTCACCTGGAGTAAGTCTCCTCGACACCATCTCGTGGTAAATCTGCCCGGCTGACAGTCCAGTAAGCGTCGCCAGGGTTTCCGAGCGAACTCGAAGAATGTCATGAGCCGCCCGATTGGCACGGATGTACCTGTAAATGATGAAAGCGACGATTACGGCTATTACAACAACGGTTTCGGCACTCAAAGATCTGCCCCTTGGCCCATTGAGAACCCTATCAATTGAATACGGACCGCGGGCCGGCCGGCGGGGGAGGAGACGCCGGCATCTATTTGCCGAGATTCGGCGCTCTTGCTGAGCCGACCGCCCACCGGCCCGACGGGTAACCTTAAACCGCGCTGTCTACCCGCGGCCAGCCCGCCTCCGTCAACCGCGATGCTCCCTCAAAGCTTCGACCGATGCCTTGTCAGGCGCGATCTTCGCCTGCGTGCGTCTGTCTTAGCAGACGCCTTAACAACCGGCCGATGGTTGACAAGGACAAGCACCTGTCGAATGGCCAACCGAGCCGCATCAAGGTCAACGTCCTCCCAGGCTGCTCGTATCTTGCCCCGTAGCAGCAACTAGCCGAGCAGGGCGCGTTGGTCGGTGACGCTGCCACGGACCCGGCCGGGGCGCACACTCTCGCCGCATTCCTTATGAAGGTGCGGGCCTGAAACGTGATCGTTTCCGCAATGTCCTTCGCCGTGGGCAGCACGCTGTTCTGTTACCTGCTGCTGCTGGGCGGCCGGATGATCCCAATGTCGCTCGCTGGCTGGGTGTGATCGCCTCGGTTCTGCTGGCGTCCTTCTTCCGGTCCAACTCTCCGAATTCCTCGGCAGCGGCCTGGTGTTCGACATCATGTGGCTGCCGATGCTCGTGTTCGAGATAGTAGTCGCGCTGTGGTTCATCATCAAAGACGTCGCCCCCCATCTCAGCGCGGTCGTCATAGACAAAACGCTTCCTGTGACGGTCTAAGTTTTTGGCTACCTTTTCTTCAAATAGAAGAGGAGTGCGATGAAAGATCTGCTGTCGGAGCTGAAGGAAGCGTGTCAAAGCCAGCCTCGCTGTCCGAAGGGGAGACAATCAAGCAGGGCAAGTCGACCCGGTTTACAGGGCGGCCCACTCACGCGCCCGAAGGAACGATCGCCCTCGCGTTGAGCGACGATGCGAAGATCATCATTAATGAGAGCGACGTTCGCTCGGTGGAAAAGGACGGCGAGACTTACGACGTCGAGGTGAGCGCGGACGCGCATTTTCTTCTTCGTATCGACAAACTCTTCATGGCAACTGTGTGTGCCCGTGAGGAGGGCAAGCACGGAACACCAGTGACGGCGAAACACGAAACGGGCTCCAACGGACCAATCGTCGATATCGAGATCGGCGATATCGAGGTGTGCGAGTTGATCTGCGGAGACTTCTATATCGACGGATTCAAGTTCCATCTCTGCGTGCCGGTGAATTGCAGGACGGAGAAGAAGAAGTAAGGGCCGACCCGCGGCGAGCGTTGGGTAGCCCAGGACTGAATGGTCCGCGCGCATCGTTCTCGTTGGCATGGTCAGACGTACACAGACAACCTCTAATGCAGCCAATAGATTCATCTAGAAAAGTCCCGACAGCGCTGTCTTGAAATAGAGGGCCTCGTATTAGCGAGCGCCCAATTTTCTACCCGGACAACTGCATGAGGCGCTGGAATCTGGAACGATCCACGCGGCAGAGCCGAGAGCAATGAACTTCTTCCGAAAAGTCGCTGGTGTCTTACTTCCTTCGAGTCTCATTGCGTTGATTGTGGGCCTAGTCAACCTGACTGGCTTCCTCCGAATCGGCAACAGGAGAATCGGTCTGTCGGGGCCCGAAACTGTCGACTGCGCGATGGTCATGATCGCTGGTTCCGCGATGACGCTCCTCGGACGTCGCGACAGACCGAGGTCGCTGGAGTCTTGCTCATGGCGGTCGCTGGGGTGCTGCTCTTGGTCTGGTCCGAAGGGTTGTAGGGGAGCGGACCCTGTTGGGTTCACAAATAAGACGCCCGGTGCGGGGTCCTTCTACGTGGAACAGTTCGTGGAACCGAAAAGAGCCGGGCGCCCTCCTTGTCTGCCGCGCTCGATCAGGCGCGTCCTCCAGCCTCGCGAACGGCAGCTGCTACGGCGTTTCCGAACGCCCTAAGCTCCGCCTTCTTTGGACTACCCGTTCTTCTGGCATCAACCCGCACCATGTGGATGCCGGGTTCAGGAATTAGGAGCCCCATGACTTCACCTGGAACCATCAATCCGAAGCTCCGTCCATCTGGAGTCACCTCAACCGCATGACGTCAGCGAGGAGGTAGGTCTGGGCGAGCCCTCCCCCCCGGACGACAAACCTATTTCCCTCAACGGCAACGCGCACGTCGCGGCGCTGTTCATGTGGACTGGCTGGCCGCCAACCTCCCCAAGTTGCGCGATTACGAGATGTGAGGCGCGGATACTCGTCACTCGAGTCCTCTCGGCACCAAAACATCCCTAAGGAAACGCTTTCCCTGTTGTCTCGGAGATGCCCTTTGACCCTCCGAACCCAATGTGCTTTTCCGAAGCTCCCGATACCCTCGTTGAAGAGGCAGCGATAGTCGTGGAACATCTCGGGCAGTTGTGGCTGGCATTAGCACCCACAGAGAAACATGCGGGCGCTATTGAGCTCACCGGATCGGATTCGAGTGCTGTTCAAAGGCCACTTGGTGGCTGATTGGCCACCAAACGAAGTCAAATCGACCAAATGGGTGCGCAGTTCGAGCTGAGAGCTGAAAGCGAGATATTGAGCTTTGAGGCTGTCGATTCAGCCGCGTGCGCAACGGCGATTGGGGGCGGGTTGTCAGCACGTGTGGCTCATGCTGCGTCACTCTCCCGACCAATTTCCGAAGTGACGCCCTCCTCGACGTCATGGAAAAGGCTTACGACGATGCTGCTGTGGCCGCGGACGTTGTGGGCAACCATCTCTCGAGCCAGCTTCTCCAAGACGCCGACGCGGCCATGTACCAGGCGAAGCGCAGCGGGGGCGCCCGCCACCAGGTAGTCGATTTGCGTGAACGGCATTTGGCCTCTGAACGGACCAACATGGAGCGACAGTTGCGCGGGGCACACCGAAGGGCAGAGCTCAGAACGGAGTACTAGCCGATCGTCGCGACCAGCGATGGGCACATCACCGGCGTTGAGGCCTTGGTGCGCTGGGCCCACCCCTCCAGAGGCTTGGTGTTGCCGGCGGTGCTGGTACCGCTGGCCGAGCAGTCTGGTCTTATCCAAGATATCGGACGGTGGGTCCTCGAACAAGCCTGCCCGGACCGAAACCGATGGTATGGCCAAAGCGACGACTTCACGGTGGCGGTCAACGTTTCGGCCCACCAGCTCATGTCGCCTGACTTCGCCGCCACCGTTGCCAGGGTGCTTTCTGAAACGGGAACCAACCCCCAGCTCCTGACTCTGGAAGTGACGGAGAGCGTATTTGTCTTGGACAGCGCACGGGCACGAGTGGTGCTCAGGGAACTGAAGAGAATCGGAGTCAACCTAGCCCTCGATGACTTCGGGACTGGCTACTCCTCCCTCAACTACCTCAAGCAGTTCCCGATCGACATCGTCAAGATCGACCAAGGGTTTGTCACTGACATGGACCAAGAACCAGCGAGCCACGCCATCGTTTCCGCTGTGATCGAGCTTTCCCACCTTCTGGGCATGACGGTCGTGGCCGAGGGCGTCGAAACCATCGAACAATGGGACCATCTCGCATCGCGCGGTTGTGACCAATGCCAGGGCTTTTATTTCGCTCATCCCATGTCTCCCGACGACTTCGACATTCTGATGCGCGGACAGGTCGCCGGTGCCCCTCTGTACCTCCCGGTGGCCGCTGTCGGCCAACCGACGCTCGTCAAACCTTAGGTTCGCGTGGTTGCATAGCCACCAAAATCGCCTTCAGAACAGTCGCAGTCGGTCAGGGGCGGATCAACTCCACGTGCCGACCAGTGGCGGCGACGAGGTACTCGAAGTCATCGCGGTCCAGCGTTACGATCTCGTCCCCGTCTGCGGCGAGAAGGACGACCGCAGCATCGATGACGTCGGACAAGCCTGTGGTGCCAAGCAACTCGCCGGAGGCCCGGCCAAGTGCGCGGTCAAGCGGGCGGACATCGACCCCCTGAAGCGCCTGTGCCAACCGTGCCTGCCGGGGGCCGCCGCGCCACACCTGTCCCAGCGCGCCCCCGTGGGTTAACGGAATCTCGCCGGCGAGCTCGGATGCCTTGAGACGAACCCACATCGCTCGCTCGTTCCGTTCGAGGGCGATCAGGGCGCCGCTGTCGAGCACGAGCGTCACGCGGGCCTCGTCTTGTTTCGCGATCGTGCTTTCGTCGTTCGGCCCCTGACAACAACCGCGTGCTGTCGATCCGCCCGCTGTTGAGCTGCGATCTCGCCGACGGTGATCTCGCCGAACTCCCTTTCGTAGTCCGCTACCGCCGCCCGCAGATGGGCCAGCTGTTGATCTCGGTGCATCCTCTGTTCCAACGCACCGTTCACCCAGCCGCTGAGGGAGTCCGCTTTGCCCTCGGCCACGGCGCGGTTTCCGGCTTCGACAAGTTCAGGATCGACGGTCACGGTGAGACGCCGCTTCGATGGAGTCATACTTTGATGCTAACAGCAGTAGTACTCCGTGCACCTCGCCAGCCGACCACCAACCAAACCTAAGGTTCGCGTGGTTGCATAGCCACCAAAATCGCCTTCAGAACACGCCGAGTCAGCTCGCTAGCCGCGTGACGACCCAGGCGATGCCTTGGCCCAGCCTGTAGAGCAAGTAGATCGCGGCGAGGACAATGAAGATTCGGAATCCCCAAGGGCTGGGCAAGTCCGGGGCGGGCTCCTCATCAGGAAGGAACGGATCGGTCATCGCTTGCCGCTTCGAGTGAGGATGCGAAGCGGGGTGCCCTCGAAATCGACCTCCTCTCGTAGGCGGTTCTCGATGAAGCGGAGATAGTCAGAGCCGAGCTCGCCACCGGCGACGAAGAGCACGAAGGTGGGTGGGGCGACCCCGGCCTGGACCGCGTACTGGATCCGTGGCCGGCGTCCCTTGCGAACGGGGGGTGGATGGGCGCCCGCCCAGCGCGAGATCATTCGATTGAGCTCACCAGTGGCGATACGACGCTGTCGCGCCTCGAGACCCTGCTCGATGAACGCCCCCAAACGTTGTAATCGAGCGCCGGTGAGGGCCGAGCCGCGCATCATTGGCGCCCAGGCCACAAACCCGAGACGGTCCTCGACGCTGCGGGTGGCGTCTTCGCGTTCCTCGAGACTCTGCGCCCGATCCCATTTGTTCAGCAAGATGGTGATGGAAACCCCCGCCTCGACCGCTTCATCGATGATTCGTTGATCCTGCTGAGTGACGCCCTCGATCCCATCGATCAAAACCACCGCACCGTCGGCTTCGGCCAGCGACCGGCGGGCGCGATCGACGGCGTAAAAGTCGGCCGACTCGGTGATCTGTGGGCGCCGGCGAATCCCAGCGGTATCGACAATCACGAACCGAGTCCCGTCGATCTCCGCCTCAACGTCGATGGGGTCACGGGTAGTGCCCGGGGTCGGAGAGACGATCACCCGCTCCTCCCCCACGAGCCGATTAAGCAAGGTCGACTTGCCGACATTTGGTCGCCCAATCAACGCCAGCCGCGGCAAGTCGTCCTTCGCGGGCACCGATTCGTCGGGCGGCAGGAGCTTGACCAAGCGGTCGAGGAGCTCGCCCATTCCCCGGCCGTGCAACGCCGAGACACCCATCGGCTCGCCGAGGCCGACCGCCCACAGGTCGGCCAACGCTTGTTCGTGGCTTCGGTCGTCGATCTTGTTGGCCGCGAGGATGACGGGTACGTCGGCCCTGCGCAGCAGGTTGACCACCCCTTCATCATCCTCGGTGATGCCGACCCGCGCGTCGATCACGAGGAGGACGAGATCGGCGCCACTCAAGGCAATCTCGGCTTGGGCCTTGATCGACTCGCTGATCGCCTCCGCGGGATCGCGTTCCCAGCCACCAGTGTCCACCAGCGCAAAACTGCGGCCGTTCCAGTCTGCTTCGAAGTTGCGACGATCACGGGTCACACCCGGCCGCTCCTCAACCACTGCTTGCCGTCCCCCGACGATCCGGTTCACGAGGCTCGACTTCCCGACGTTGGGGCGGCCAACGACTGCCACGATCGGAAGCCGGCCGCTCATCTCCCGGCGATAAGTGAAAGCGCCTCGGTCGCAGTCCACTCTCGATCACGTTCGAGGGGTCCGGGGCCAGCCTCGACGGCGGTGAAACCAGCCTCGACCAAATGCTGCAAAGTGGTAACGAAGGAACGGAGCTGAGGAGGGAGGGGGAAGTATTCTTCTTCGTCGGTGACCGCGAGCAGTTCGAAGCCTTGAGCCGGGTTCAAGCGATCGATGACCTCGGTGACCAGATGGTCGGGGGCAGATGCACCGGCGGTGAGACCGACGACACTCACCTCCCGAAGCCACGCCTCTTCGATGTCTGACGCACGGTCAATGCGGTGGGCGTCCACGCCGTGCTCGCGCGCTACCCGCACCAAGGCCTGAGTGTTGGAGGAATTCTCCGACCCGACGACCAGGATCAGCTCACATTCCTTGGCAAGCGCCTGCACCGCCTCCTGGCGGTTGGTGGTGGCGTAGCAAAGGTCGCTCTTGCGCGAGGTGACGAGGTCTGGGAACCGCGCTGAGGCCCGGTCGAGCACTTCCTGCCATTCATAGGTTCCTAGCGTGGTCTGCGCCAAGAGTGCAACCTTGGCCGGATCCGCGGCATGAAAACGATCGAGTCCGTCGTCCGGCTCGATGAGGGTCATCTGCTCGGGGGCCTCGGCGAGGGTACCGAGAGCCTCGTCGTGGCCGCGATGGCCGACATAGATGATGGCGAATCCATTGTTGGCCATCCGCTTGACCTCGTGGTGGACTTTGGTGACGAGCGGGCAAACTGCATCAATGACGACTGCCGCTCGATCGGCCGCCGCGGCCACGACTTCGGGAGAAGATCCATGCGCGGAAAGCATGATGGGAGCCCCAATGGGAACATCGCCGATGTCATCGACAAATCGCACCCCGACCCGTTCGAACGCCTTCACCACCCATTCGTTGTGGACGATCTGGTGGTAGCAGTACACCGGCGGCTCGAAAAGGCGGACCATCCAGGTCAACGCCTTGATGGCCATCTCCACACCAGCGCAAAAGCCCCGCGGCTCGGCCACGACTACTCGGTCGATCATCGCTGAGAACGCTAGACGGGTGGCCGGAAAACCTCGTCGACCGGAAGCAACTGAACGATCCTTGCCACCACCGCCTCAACCTTTAGGTTGGTCGTGTCGAGACGAATGGCATCAGCCGCCGGCCGAGACGGCGAGGCCGCCCGGGACGCGTCAGCATGATCACGCCGAGCGAGGTCTCCTTCGACTTCCTCGTCGGGCTGGCCGGTCTCCTCGGCGCGACGCCGGACCCGCTCCGAATCACTGGCCTCCAACCAGATCTTCAGCTCCGCAGCGGGGAAGACCACGGTCCCGATGTCGCGCCCCTCCACCACGACCGGCTGCTTCTGACCAGCCACCCATTGCCGTTGCTGGCGAACGATGACCGCTCGCACCCGTCCGTGAGCAGCCACGGTGGACGCTGCGGCGGTGACCTCCGCTGAGCGAATCTCCTCCGAGACAGCCTCGCCATTGAGCAGCATCAGCCCGTGCTCCTGTCGGAGACGGAGCAGTTTGACAACCTCGAGCACCTCGTCCTCATCTTCGAGATCGACACCAGCGCGTAGCGCCGCCAGAGTCGCCGCCCGGTAATAGGCGCCGGTGTCGAGATGCAGCCATCCCAACCTTTCGGCAAGTTTGCGGCTGACAGTCGACTTCCCGGCGCCGCCGGGCCCATCGACGGCAATCACATTCACAGTTGGTCGAGCACCGAGAAGTAGCGCGGCCAGGTCTTATCCACCACCTCGGGATGGTCGATTGCGATCCCCGGTTGACGCAAACCGACGAGGGCCATGCTCATCGCCATACGGTGATCACCATGGGTATCAATCACTGCCGGCTGCAGTGGCGAACCACCCTCGATCAGGAGATCATCGCCTTCGACCCATGCTTTGGCGCCTATGCGCCCAATCTCGGACACAAGGGCAGCCAGGCGATCGCTCTCTTTCAGCCGGAGGTTGCCGACCCGGCGCAGCCGGCTAGTCCCGTCTGCAAATAGACAAGCCACTGCCAGGGCGAGAACCGCGTCAGGCGCCCTTTCCATGTCGACTGAGACCGCGTTCAGTTGAGGAGGGCCCAGCAAATCAAGGCGATGCGGCAAGCGCCGCACCTCACAACCCATCGCGGCGAGGACGGTGAGCAACTCGAGATCAGGCTGAGTCGACCCTGCCGGGATTCCCTCGATTCCGACCACTCCCCCGGTGATGGCGGCCGCCACCAAGGGATAGGCCGCCGCCGAGGCGTCTGCTTCGATCTCGTAGCTCGCTGCGGAATACCCGGTAGGAGCGACTTGGAAAGCTCGGTCGCCGACTTCGACCTCGGCCCCGAACGCAGCCATCACTGCGATGGTGGAGTCGAGATAGGAGGCGGAGGCCGGAGGCTCGGTAAGCACGATTTCAACGGGGCCATCGGCCATCGGCGCCACCAACAGCAACGCCGACACGAACTGCGAGGACCGCGACGGGTCAACCAGGACGCGACCACTCGGAAAACCACCCCGGCCCTCCACTACGAAAGGAAGGCCGCCGTTATTGGCCCGGGCGTCGATGCCGACCATTGCCAGCGCCGTCGCCAATTCGGCAAACGGTCTCGCCGGTAGTCGACCCTGGCCGGTGATCTCAACGCGGCCGTTAACCAGTGCGCCCAAGGCGGCGAGAAAACGCGCTGTCGTTCCCGATTGGCGAGCGTCGATCTGGCCGGCCCCAAGCCGGCCCCGCGTGCCGACGACGAGCCAGGGATCATCGTTGTCATCAATCCGCACCCCGAGGGTGGCGAGACCGACACGCATGGCCTCGGTGTCGTCGGCGTCGAGAGGTCCGGCGAGTCGGCTCACTCCCCGAGCGAGAGCCGCGGTCACCAACGCGCGGTTAGTGAAGCTCTTGGAACCGGGAGGACGGACCACCGCTTCGATCGGACGTGTGCGCGGCCGCACCAGGACCGGGGAGGACATCAACTGAGATTACGGGCGTGCTCTGCCCCCAGACCCGCAGCGGCGTAGAGCGAATGGACTTCGGAATTGGTGAGCCGCCGCCATTGTCCGGCTCGCAACGAGCGGTCGGTGATCGGTCCGATCGCAGTGCGGACGAGCTTGCGAACCGGATGTCCGACTGCTTCGAATAGCCGCCGGACCTCGCGATTGCGACCCTCCCCGAGGACCAACTCGACTTGCGCGCCCGTACGCGATCTGCCGGTCACCCGGGCGCTGCGCACGCGCGCCGTTCCGTCCTCCAGCTCGACTCCCTCCCGAAGTTGGCGCAGAGCCGCGGGCCCTGGTTGGCCCTCCACCTCCGCCAAATAAGTCTTGTGGATTCCGTAGCGGGGATGGGTGACGGCGTTGGTCAAAGTCCCGTCGTTGGAGAGGAGGAGAAGGCCTTCAGTGTCGTAGTCGAGGCGGCCGACCGGCACCACCCGCGGCTGGGGAGGGACCAATTCCACCACGGTCGGCCGGCCCTCCGGATCAGAGGCTGAAGAGATCACCCCCAGCGGTTTGTAGAGAAGGTAGGTGACCAGGTCGGGTGAGACTGGAAGCGGCACCCCGTCGACGGCGACAGTTGCCGAGTGCGGGTCGGCCTTATCTCCCAGCCTGGCGACTCGACCATCGACGGTTACCCGTCCCGCCTTGATCAGGTCCTCCGCCGCCCGCCGGGACATCAATCCAGCAGCCGAGATCAGCTTCTGGAGCCGTTCGCTCATCGATTCGGGCCGAAAGTTTCCTCGAGAGCATCCATGACCGAAGCGGGGGGGACATGATCGGCAAGGGGTGGCAGCTCGGCAAGGTCATTGACGCCAAGCTTCTCGAGAAACAACGCCGTCGTGCGATACACGGCAGGATTCCCGGGCGCCGCCAACCGGGCCGCCTCCTCGATGAGCCCCCACCGCTCGAGGGACCTGATGGCGGACTCGGCGTCAACCCCGCGGATGTGGGCAATCTGGCTGCGCGATACCGGTTGCCGGTAGGCGATCACCGCCAGGGTCTCCAACGCCGGCCCCGAAAGACGACGGGCGCTGGCCGTGGCGGTGAATCGCTCGAGATACGGGAAGGCGTCCGGATGGCTGTAGAGGCGCCAACCTCCCCCAGCTTGCCTCACGACCAAACCGGCACGCCGGGCGGCATGCTCGTTGCCAAGCTCGGTCAGCGCGGCTTCGACCTCGCGCCGGGGCAGCTCGAGCACCTCGGACAGCTCTTCGACCGGAACCGGCGCCTCCGCGACAAACAGGATCGCCTCCAGCGCAGCCTTGATGTCCATCACGCACTCCTCAAGTCGACGATAGGGGCGGCTCGATGCTCGATCCGTATCGGGCCGAGCCATTCGTCCTGGGCCACGCTCAATAGCCCCCAACGAGCAAGCTCGAGCAGCGCCAGGAAGTAGGCCGACACCTCCGAGCGCCGTCGAGCTTCCCCGACAAGCTCATCGAAAGATGCCTGCACGAGCTCGGCCATTCGGCTCTGGATGTCGGCCATCGCTTCCTCGACGGAGGGGAGGTCGAGATCGAGGTGATCGAGGTCGGGTGCACTCCCGGCTCTGTCCAAGACTCGATTAGCGATGAGACGCAGGCCGTTTCCATCTACCGGAAGGACAAGTTCGCTCGGTCGCTTCGGAATCGCCTGGTCAAGACCTGCGGTCCGCGCCAAGAATTGGCTGGATTCGGCGAGCCGGCGCAGGAACACTGCCGCCACGTCTTTGAACGTGACACAGAGCAGCAGCCGAAAGAGAAGACGATCCCGCTCCTCGATCAGGGCCAACTCTTCATCGAGATCGACCGTTTCCGGCGCCGGAAGAAGATGATGGGCCTTCAACTCGATGAGGGTGGCCGCGATCAGGATGAATTCGCTGGTGACTTCGAGGTCGAGATCGCCCATCTCGTCGAGACAGAGCAGGTACTCCTCAACCACGGCAGTCAGGCTGACCTCGGTGATGTTGACCTGATGGCGAGTGATCAGCTGAAGGAGCAGGTCGAGGGGACCGGCGAAGACGGCGGTGGAGACGTTGAAAGACATGAAAAAGGTGGGTTCAGTGTGGCCTTTCAGGGCGCATCAGGTCAAGGACCGCTACCGGTCGGCTTTCACCAGTGTCGCCCAATCCGCCGGCGAGATCGATAGGGGCCGTTCCCCGTGATGGTTGGCAGCGAAGTCGATGACGGGCGCCTCCGCCCCCAAAGCGCGGAGCTCCTCGGCACCGAGGCGACCATGGTCGAGATAGATGCCACCCCGCCGGCCCACCGGCAGGCCGACCTTGGCCGCGGCGGTTACAAACGCCCTTCCCACCGGGGAGAGGTTGGCGTGGCGCTTACCGATGTCGTGGAGAAGGGCCGCTCTGATCAGCTCGGGTCGGCTTCCCGCCCGTCGACCGGCCGCATAACCATGTCTTTGATCCGCCTTGCCTTGAGCGAAAAACGCAGCGTGCCCACAACCAAGGGACGCTGTCACCCAATCCCGCTCGCGCTGAGAGAGGTCGGCCGCGGAAACGACCCGAAAGAACCGGCCGACGAGATGTCGCCAAGAACCGATCCGGGTCAGGAGGCGAGCTTCGACTTACAGTCGATGCAAAGAGTGGCCTCAGGTCGCGCCTCGAGCCGCGCCGCGCCGATCTCCCGGCCGCAGTTCTCACAGATCCCGTACTTGCCGTTATCGATCCTGGCCAGAGCCACGTTCACCTCATCGAGCTGATGCTTGAGGGTCTCGACCAGAACCAGCACCTCGGTTCGCTCGGCCGTCGCCGCGGCGGCATCGGCGAAGCTTTCGCCGAAAACGACGTCGCCCCGCAAATCCCCCGACTCTTCGGACCCGAGCTCAGCCAACTGGTGGATGAGTCGCTTTTTCGCCTCATTGAGGTTGGCACGGACCGATTCAAACTTGGTTGCCGTCATGTTGTTACCGACTTCTGGGATGAGAGAGGAAAAAGACTTCGACCAGATGCTGTGGCGAAACCCGGGTGTAAACCTGAGTGGTGCTGATTCTAGCGTGACCGAGCATCACTTGGACCGATCGGAGGTCGGCGCCACCCTCAACCATGTGGGTGGCGGCGGAGTGGCGCAGGGTGTGCGGTGAGATGGTGGCCGGTGCGATTCCGACCCTGCCGGCATGGTGACGGACAAGGCGAAACACCGATTGGCGACTGAGGCGGCCGCCGCGCAAATTGAGAAACACGGCGTCGGCATCTCGGCCGCGGCGGGAAATCTCTAAACGATCCGGGAGCCAATTGAAGATCGCCTCAACGGCTTTCGACCCAACGGGGATGAGTCGTTGCTTGTCGCCTTTCCCGGTGAGAAATGCGGTGCGCTCCTCGAGATCGAGATCACCGAGGTTGAGGTCGACGGCTTCGCTTACCCGGGCCCCGCTCGCATAGAGAAATTCGAGCAAGGCGCGATCACGCCTCCCGACGCGAGTGGCGGGGTCCGGTGCTTCAACGAGGGCCACCGTCTGGTCGATGGTCAGCGCCTTGGGAAACGGATCGCGGGGGCGGGGATGCTCGAGAAGGCGGGTGGGGTCCTGGGTTTCGTGACCCTCATGCACGAGGAAGCGATGTAGTCCCCGCACTGCCGCCAGCTTGCGGGCGACGCTGGCTGGTGCCAGCCCCCGCCGATCGAGATGGTCCACGAAGCGGTCGAGGTCGGCCGTTTCCGGGGTGCGGCGAGCGAGGAACTCGAGGTACTGATTGAGGTCGCGTCGGTAGGCCGCCAGGGTGTTGGCTGCCAACCCCCTCTCGACCGTGAGCGCGAACAGATACTCCTCTACGCCGGCCGCGAGGTCGGCCATCAGCGGCCGGCGAGCACCGCCGCCGGTTCCACAAACTTGGCCCCGAGGCTGTCGGCGACGGCTGCATGAGTTACCTGATCATCGACGATGTTCACGCCTCCTTCGAGTTCGGGGAAGCGCTGAATCGCCGCCGAGACGCCCCGGTTGGCGAGGGCGATCGTGTAGGGGAGGGTGGCGTTGGTAAGTGAATAGGTCGAAGTGTTGGGCACGGCTCCGGGAATGTTGCCGACCGCATAGTGGACGACGTCGTGGACCGTGTACGTCGGGGCTTCGTGGGTGGTCTCGTGGCTGGTCTCAAAGCAGCCTCCCTGGTCGATGGCGACGTCGACCAACACCGACCCGCGTCGCATCCCCTTCACCATCTCCTCGGTGACGAGCTTGGGCGCCGATGCCCCCGGAACCAGCACCGTGCCGATCACCAGATCGGCGTCGGCGATTTGCTGTTCGATCGTCAGCCGGTTGGAGGCCATCGTCACCAGCCGGCCCTGATAGATCGAATCGAGCCAACGCAGCCGCCCCAGGTCTCGGTCGAGGACCACCACCTCGGCCTGCATGCCCACCGCAATCGCGGCGGCATTCGTGCCCGCAATACCTCCCCCGATCACCACCACTTTTCCCGGGGCGACCCCGGTGACCCCGCCGAGGAGCACACCCCTCCCTCCGTGCGCCTTCTCGAGGAAGTAGGCCCCGACCTGGGTCGCCATTCGACCGGCGACCTCCGACATCGGCGCCAAGAGAGGCAAGCTGCGATCGGGCAGCTGGACAGTCTCGTATGCCACGGCCACGATCCCTTTTTCGCGGAGACCGGCGGCGAGCTGGGGATAGGCCGCGAGATGGAGATAGGTGAAAAGCAGGGTGCCGGGTCGGAACATGGCGACTTCGGCCGGTTGCGGTTCTTTGACCTTGACGATCATGTCGGCCTCGCCGAAAACTTCGGCGGCGGTGGCGACGATTTGGGCTCCTTGGACGACGTACTCGTCGTCGTGGATCGTCGAGCCCTCTCCGGCGTTGGCCTCCACCACGACCCGATGGCCCCTTTCGACCAATTCTCGAACGCCACCGGGGGTGAGCGCTACGCGGTACTCAGCCGTCTTGACCTCAGCGGGGACCCCGATGATCACCGTGCTCTCCTTTTCCGGTCCCAGAGCAGCAATGCGATCTGGGTCTTGGAATCGACGATTTCGCCGGATTCGATCCTATCCAACGCCTCGTCAAGGCTGCAGGAAACCACCGTCGAATGAGTCTCTTCGGCTCCCTCGGGCTTACGTTCCCCAAAGGTCAGATCGGTGGCCGCGTAAACATGGAGGATCTCGTTGGTGAATCCCGGAGATGGATAGAACGAGGTGAGAAAGGTCCAACTGCCGGCAGTAGCCCCGACCTCCTCGGCCAATTCTCGCTTGCCGGCAATAAGCGGGTCCCGATCGGAGGGATCGAGCTTGCCGGCAGGAATCTCGAGTAAGTCCACTTCGACCGCCGTCCGGTATTGGCTAATGAGCCATATCTGCTCGCCTTCGATTGGGAGCACACCTACCCCTCCGGGATGAAGGACGACGTCACGCGCCGCCGCCCGGTTCCCGTCGATCAGATAACGGTGATCGAAGTGGAGGAAAACGCCGGAGGCCAGCCGTCGGTGACCGAGCCGACGAAGACTCATTGGCGAGTCGGTTGATCGATCTCGTCCAATTCGCCTTGCCGAGCTCGAAGACCGACCGCCGCCCCCACCAGCCCGACGAAGAGCGGATGGGGATCGTCGGGTCGAGACTGGAACTCGGGGTGGGCCTGGGTAGCAACAAAGAAGGGGTGATCGATGAGCTCGATGAATTCGACCAGGTTCTCGTCTGGCGACATGCCCGAGAGCCGCATGCCGGCCGCTTCGAGATCGCGGCGATAGCGGTTGTTGACCTCCCAGCGGTGACGATGGCGCTCGTAGACGATCTCCTGGCCGTAGAGCTTCCGGACGAGACTGCCCTCTTCGAGCTTTGCTGGATAGCGACCGAGCCGCATCGTGCCTCCCATTTCCGACAAGTCGTGTTGGGTCTCCATCAAGTCGATCACTGGATGAGGAGTCGTCGGGTCGAATTCGGTGGAGTTGGCATCCGGGTGCTTCAGCACGGATCGGGCGATCTCGATGACTGCGCACTGCAGCCCGAGGCAGAGCCCGAGGAAGGGGATGCCGTTTTCGCGGGCGTAGCGGATGGCAAGGATCTTGCCTTCCACTCCCCTCGACCCGAAGCCGCCCGGGATGACAATCCCTTCGACCCCTTCGAGGTGGGCATCGGCCAGCAACCCGCTCATGTCCTCGGAGGGGATCCAGCGCAAGTCGAGTCGACGATCAAGGGCGGCGGCGGCGTGGCGGAGCGACTCCACGACGGATAGGTAGGCGTCCGGTAGGTCGACATACTTGCCAACGATCCCAATCGTCACCGATTCGGTGGCGGCCTTGGCCTTTTTCACCATCGCCTGCCACTTGGTGAGGTCGATGGGCCCGGTGACGAGGTCCAGACGCTCGCACACCACCGCATCAAGGCCGCCCTGCTGGAGCAGGAGGGGAACCTCGTAGATGTCGGCCGCATCGGGAGCGGCGATCACCGCTTTGGGAACTACGTCGCAGAACAAGGAGATTTTTCTTCTGACCTGGTCGTCGATGGCGCGGTCGGATCGGACAACGATCACATCGGGATGGATTCCATGGCTGCGGAGCTCGGCCACCGAATGCTGGGTGGGCTTGGTCTTGAGCTCGTCGGAGCTGGCGATGAACGGGACGAGCGTCACATGGATGTAGAGGGCGTTGGCCCGGCCGATGTCGTTGCCGAACTGACGGATCGCCTCGAGAAAGGGGAGGCTTTCGATATCCCCGACAGTGCCCCCCACCTCGGTAATGACCACGTCGACGTCGTCTCCGCCGAGCTTGCGCATTCGAGCCTTGATCTCGTTGGTGACATGGGGGATGACTTGGACCGTGTCCCCGAGGTAGTCGCCGCGGCGTTCTTTCTGGATCACCGACAAATAGATCGAACCGGCCGTGACGTTCGAACCCCGTCGAAGGGCCTCGCCGGTGAAGCGCTCGTAATGGCCCAGATCGAGGTCGGTTTCGCCGCCGTCATCGGTGACGAAGACCTCACCGTGCTGGAAGGGGTTCATCGTTCCGGGATCAACGTTGATGTACGGGTCGAGTTTCTGGTTGACGACTCGCAGCCCGCGAGATCGGAGGAGACGGCCCAGGGAGGCAGCAGTGATTCCCTTGCCGAGCGAGGAGACGACCCCACCCGTGACAAACACATATTCGGTCACGGGAGGTCAGAGTACCAGAGGTCGGGGGTCGCCTTCGGCGTTCTGTGGGCTGGTATCCGTGTCCAACACGGCTGCGAACCCTGGGTTCGCAGAGCTAATTGATGCGTGACTTGCGATCGCCCCAGATTTCGTCTCGCAACACGTACTTCTGGATTTTCCCCGTCGAGGTCTTGGGCAGGCTTTCGACCAGGTCGACTTCGTCGGGGGCTTTGAAGTGGGCGAGGCGCCCACGCACATGCTCGATGATCTCCGCCGGACTTGCCTGGGCCTCCGGTTTCAACACCACATATGCCTTGGGACGTTCGCCCCAGTGGTCATGTGGCATCGCGATCACCGCGCACTCCATCACTGCGGGATGGCTGACGATCGCCTGCTCGACCTCGATAGTCGAGATGTTCTCTCCTCCCGAGACAATGATGTCCTTCGCCCGGTCGCGCAGTTCGATGTAGCCGTCGGAATGCCAGACGGCGAGATCCCCCGAGTGGAACCACCCGCCTCCGAAGGCCTTGGCCGTGGCTTCGGGGTCGTTGTAATAGCCCGACATCACGTTGTTTCCCCGCATGACGACTTCACCCATCGTTTCTCCGTCCCGAGGAACGTCGTTCATCTCCTCGTCGACCACCCGGATGGGATCGGCCCCGATCATGGCCACCCCTTGTCGCGCCAGCATTCGCACGCGGCCGCTGCCACTCTCCCAATGCGACTGCGTCTCACATACCGTGATGGGGCCGTAAGTCTCGGTCAGCCCGTAAAGATGAACTACGTCCATGCCGAGGGCGCCGAGCTGATCGATGATCGTCGGGCTCGGAGGTGCGCCGGCCGTAGTAGCTGTAAAGGGGCGACCGAGGGGGACAGCCGCCGGGTGATTGGCGAGCGAGATCAGCACCGTCGGTGCGGCATTGAGATGAGTTACCTGTTCGGTCTCGATCAACTTCCAGACCGTGGCGGGCTCGACGGCCCGCAGGCAGACGTTGGTGCCGCCGATACCGGTGATCGCCCAGGTCGTGCACCAGCCGTTGCAATGGAACATCGGCAAGGTCCAGAGATAGATCGAGTCCGGGTGGTGGCGGGAATGGAGAAGCTCGGCCAATGAGTTCAGATAGGCACCGCGATGGGTGTACTGCACACCTTTGGGTCGCCCGGTGGTGCCGGACGTGTAGTTGATGGAGATCGGCCGGTGCTCATCGTCGACTCGCAGTGGCAAGGGATCATCGGAACCACGTTCGAGGAGGGCCTGATAGGCGATGGCGCCCGCGGGCAACGTGCCCGCTCCGTCAACCAGGACCACCATCTCGGAGACCTTCGGCTCGAAGTCGGTGAGGCCGCTGAGGACACCGGCGTCGGCTACCAGGAGCTTCGCGCCCGAGTGCTCGAGGATGTACTCGATCTCGGGGGCCGAGAGCCGGGTGTTGATCGCCACGAGGATCGCCCCGAGCAATGGCACGGCGAAGTGGGCGACGAGCATCTCCGGGACATTGGGGAGCAGAAACGCCACCCGATCGCCGTCTCCGATCCCGCTCGCCCGCAGTGCCTGCGCTTGGCGAAAAACCGAGTCGGCGAACTCTCTATAGGTGAGGCGTCGGTCGCCGTAAACCACCGCTTCCTTGTCGGGAAACACCGATGCGGAGCGTTCGAGGAAGAGGAGCGGAGTGAGTTGGGTGACCGAGGTCGGATCGGGACTGAAACTCACCGACCGCTCCAAGTCGGAGATCGCTTCTCGAGGAAGGCACCGATCCCCTCCCGAGCGTCGTCCATCTGGGCGTTCTTGACCATCACCGATCTGGTTAGCTCATAGGCCGTGTGCTGGTCGACATCGACCTGCTGGTAGAAGGTTTGCTTGCCGAGGCCGATCACCGCGGGTGAGTAGCGAAGGATCGACGCGACCAATTCCTTCACCGCTTGCTCGAGCTCGTCATCAGCAACGACCCGGTTGATGAGTCCCCAATCGGCGGCGGTTTGGGCATCGATCATCTCGCCAGTGAGCAGCATTTCCAGGGCGCGCTTGCGGCCGATTGCCCGGCTGATGGGAACCATCGGCGTTGAGCAAAACAGACCGATCCGAACTCCGGGGGTGGCGAAGCGTGCCGATTCCGAGGCGATTGCCAGATCGGCGGCGGCGACGAGCTGGCAGCCCGCGGCAGTGGCCACTCCATGGACAACGGCGATCACCGGCTGAGGTATGGCGGAGATCTTTTCCATCATCACGGTGCAGCGCTCGAAGATCTGCTCCAACTCCGCTTCCTGGGCGGCCAGAACTTGGGACAGGTCGTGACCAGCAGAAAACACAGGGCCATTGGCCTTGATCACCACCACCGCCGTTTCGGGTGACAGATTTTCCAAGGCGTCGATGAGAGCGTTCATCATCTCGAGGCCGAGCGGGTTGCGACGCTCGGGGCGATTCAGCGTGATCGTCGTGACGGCTCCGTCCTCATCGATCAAAACAGGCGTGGTCATACGAGAAAACCTATCACGTGGCCGAAGGCACCAATTCAGGTGAGTCGGAACTTGTTTTTGACAGTCGCGGGGAACGGAGGGTCATCGATCGTCAGGAAACGGGCATCGCGCTCGCCCCGGGTTATTTCGACGGTGTCGTGCTCGGCCAAGTATCCGAACTCGACTCCGTCAACGCTCACCCGCACCGGGCGATCGGAGCTGACGGTGATCGAGATCCGGGAGTCTTCTGGGAGGACGACGGTGCGGTTGAAAAGCGAATGAGCCGCCACGGGGGTGAAAAGGAGTGCCCGGATGGCCGGGTCGACGAGGGGTCCACCGGCCGAGAAGCTGTAAGCGGTCGAACCGGTTGGGGTCGCGGTGACGAGGCCATCGGCGCGGTAGGTCAGAAACTCTTCGCCATCGATGGTCACCGTGAGAAAAACCAGCCGCTGGCTGTGGATCTTCTCGACGACGATGTCATTGAGCCCGTCCATGGAGCGGCCCTCTCCGATCCGCGCCGACACGGTCATCCTTCGTCGTTCGGTCAAGCGGCCAGCGGTGATGGCATCGACCACATGCTCGAGTTCGTCCGTTGAGACTTCGGCCAAAAAGCCGATCGTTCCGAGGTTGAACCCGAGCACCGGGATATCGCGGGCGAGGGCTCGACGGGCCGCTTCGAGCACGGTGCCGTCGCCGCCGATCGCCAGCATGATCTCGGCCCCGGCCTCACCGATGTCGCGACCGATCGTTTGCGCCGTGTAGGCGTCTCCGGTCAGGTCATGGCCGGCGGCCACGAGCCGGTCGGCCAGCTGGCGGGCGAAATTGGCCGGCGCCGGCCGGCTGGGATGAACAGTCAGGCCGATCTTCATCTGGAGTCAAGGCGGGCCATCGCCGCGAGATCTAAGACTCGTCGAAGTCGTCGAGGGCTTCGACGAGTTCGTCGGCGATTTGGTTGGCGACTGCAGGTGCCTCCGCTGGATCGAGGCGGCCCAGCTCCGCGAGCTGGCCTTCCAACGAAGAAAGCGCCGGATCGGTAGGGTTGGGGTCTTCCATGTGCTCATCATTATCGCCCTCCGCGTAGGTCACCGAGGGTCAATCGCGTGCTCCCGATCAGAGACCTGAACCCGAGCCGGACGACGGCATTTTTCACCTGGCTTTTGATCGGCGCGTGTGTCGCAGTCTTCTTTCTCGCGCAGACAGACGAGGTGTACTTCTACGAGGCCGCGTCGATTCCCTGTGAGGTGACAACCGCTGAGCCCTTGAGCCCAGGCGAAATCGGCGGCGCTCCTTGCAGCCGCAACGATGCTCCGCCGGCTTTTCCTGAGAAGAACGTCTGGTGGTCGATTGTCTTCTCTTTGTTTCTTCACGGGGGTCTGCTCCACCTGCTCTCGAACATGTGGGTGTTGCTGATCTTCGGCAACAACGTCGAAGACTCCTTCGGGCACATCCCCTACTTGATCTTCTACGTGCTGGCCGGCCTGGCGGCATCCGCTGCCCACTTCTTCGTTCACCCGGAGAGCACCGTCCCCGTCGTAGGCGCTTCTGGGGCGATCGCCGGGGTCATGGGCGCCTACGCGATTCTCTTCCCGCGAGCGCGAGTGACGGCGGTCATCCCGCCCTTCTTCTTCTGGCCGCTGGTTCTGCCGGCCATGCTCTTCTTGCTCATCTGGTTTGGCTCGCAATTCCTGCTGGCCGGCGGTGAGACTCTGATCGCTTGGGAAGCGCATGTCGCCGGCTTCGTCTTCGGGTTTATAGGCGCGCTGGTGCTTCGCAACCGGCTTCGCGACCACAGCACCGTGACTGAGGTCAGCTATCCCGTGGGCCGCTACTACCGCTAACGATTCCTGCATAAAAACCCTAGGGAAAAAGGGCGCCAGGTTACGCAAGAATGGATTGGAGGGCTTGGGCCAGGTCATCGGCAACAATGTCCGGCTGCGGCACCGCCAGCGCCGGGTCCGAGACGACTCCGGTGAGAACCAGGACGGATTGCCAGTCTGGCTCAGCGGCGGCCAGGGCCAGGTCGGTGTCGGGGCGGTCACCGATCACCCAAACCGGACCAGGAGCCAGCTTGGTGCGCAGCAGGTCTCGCATCGGGGGGTAGGGCTTGCCGGCGACTTCGGCCTTGCGCCCCGACGCCGCTTCCACTGCCGCCAGGATCGAGCCTGCGCCGGGCCAAAGGCCGCGCTCGGCCGGATAGGTCGTGTCGTTGTTGGTGGCGACGAAGCGAGCTCCTTGCGCGACCAGCTCGGCCGCGGTCCGGAGTCGGTGATACGTCAGCTCAACATCGAGGCCGACCACAACCGCTTCTGCGTTTTCGGTCACTACCTCGATGTCGACCCGTTCAAGCTCGGCTACGACTCCTTCCCCACCCAGGACAAAAGTGGTGGGCTTCGAGGAGGCGAGAAGGAGCGCCGCGGCCTCGGCCGAGCCAACGATCTGTTCGGCCGTGGCCGCGAAACCAACAACGTCACCAATCTTGGCCGCGACTTGCTCGCGGGTGCGGCTCGAGTTGTTGGTGCAAAAAAGAAGGTTGACTCCGGCGCTCGCGGCTGTCTCCAACGCTTCGCGCGAGCCAGCTATCGGCGTCGAACCTCGATAGACGACCCCGTCGAGGTCGCAGATCAAGTTGATGGTCACGCGGTGAGGTGCCCGAAGTGTTGGAGGGTGCTTCGCAACAAGTCGGTCGTTTTGTGCAGAGAATCGATCGAGACTCGTTCGTTGTGACCGTGAAACAGGGCGAGGAACTCACCGAATGTGAGCTGATCGTCGTAGAGGCCGACGCCGTAGGCGACCGCCCCGCGGCTTCGAAAGAACCTGGCATCGGTGGTGGCGGGAATCGTCACGGGTTGCAAGCGGTTTGAGCTGGTGTGGTCAAAGAAGGAAGCGGCGACCGCTTCCCAGAGGGGATTGTCTCGGCCTGAGAAATAGGAGAGATGATCGGCAACGGGTTCGAGCTCAAGCTTCTCGCCCGGCGCCCCCATCAGCTTCCGAAGCACCTCGTTGACAGTCGTCCGATCGGTCCCCGGGAGAGCGCGAATGTCAAGCTCGGCGACCGCTTGGTCGGGGATCATGTTGGCTTTGATCCCTCCCCGCAGGACGTTGGGGCTGATGGTCAGGTGGGTGATCGCATGGAAGTAGCGGGCAAGGAGCGGATCTTCGACTGCCAAATCCTCGATGGCTCCGTCGAGCTGCTCAGGGTCCAGAAGCCGTTCGGCTAAATCCGGCCCGAACCCCAGCGCAAGCACCAACGAGGTCCACACATCGGTCATCGTCACCGGGCTTTCGGCATCGAACAATCGGCCGACACCGGCGACGAGCGCCGCCAGCGCGTTGTCGGCGCCAAACGGGGTAGAGCCATGACCCGGGGTGCCCGAAGATTTCACCTTCGTCCAAAACGGGCCCTTCTCCCCCACGGCCACGGGATAGATGAGACCGGCAGGCGAGGGCAACGCCGGATAGCCGACCTCGGTGAGGACAAATGGGGCATCGACCAGGTCGAGACGTTCTTCGACGAGATACCTAGCACCGAGGCGGCCGGCCGCCTCCTCGTCGGCCACCGCGGCCAAGATCAGATCCCCCGGCAGTGGGGCGCGGGCGCCGCGCCAGAACTCACCAAACACGACGAGCATCGCCGCGGTGACGTTGAGCATGTCGATCGCGCCGCGGCCCCAAACAAATCCGTCGGTGATCTCGGCGGCGAAAGGATCGACCTCCCAACCCGCGGGGTTGGCCGGCACGACATCGAGATGCGGCAACAAGAGCAGAGCCGGCGACTCGGGATTCGTGCCGGGCACCCGGTAGATCACCGACTGCCGCCCCGGCAACGGCTCCACCACCACCCCGCGCTCACCGAGCAAATCGGCGATAGTGGCGACCGAGCGCACCTCCTGTCCGCTTTCGGGCGTGCCGTCATTAACGCACCGGTTACGGATCAACTCTTGAAGCAACTCAACGATCATCGATGGATTCGAACAGCGAGCGCATGGTCGGAGTGAGTGCGAGCTCCAGGGCCTCGGAGTGGGTGAACCAGCCAACCTCGGCAGCGTCGTCGCCCGGCGCCAGCTCGCCGCCGACGGCAAGCGCATCGAAGTCGACCAGGCAAATATGCCATTCCGCGGGCTCGCCCGGCCCGATGCTCTCCCCTACCCAGATTGGTTTTCCGACCTCGACTGCGAGACCCGTCTCCTCGGCAACTTCTCTGATCACGGCCTCTCGCAGCGATTCTCCCCACTCGACCTTGCCCCCAGGAACCGCCCACATCCCGGCCTGAGGCGGCCGAGCTCGTTTGATCAAGAGGAAACGATCCTCCGACCGGACGAGGGCCCCAACCCCACAGATCGGAATAGGTGGGTTAGCGATCGACATGATGCATGATGATCGAGCGAGCCGCGAACCCGCCGGCCTCGAAAAAGTTCTTTACTAGTCGATGACCCGGCAGCACATGGGCGTCGAATCGCACCAGGCCTCGCGCCCGCATTTCGGTTAGGGCTAGGGCCAACATTGCTTCTCCAACTCCTACTTCACGGGCCGGATGATCGACGAAAACCAGTCTGATCGCCCCAAAGCGTAAGCCTTCGGCTTGCGGGAGAAGCGGTTCGACCCTGGCCAGGAGGAACCCAAACGGAAGCTCGTCGATCGTGCCTAACACCAACACCACCTCCGGATCAAGGAGGTTTCGGCCGAGAGACTCGGTGATTGGCTCAGCAAGACCGTCGGCCAATGGCCACATCGGGTGCAGCGCGATCATCTCGGCCTCGAGCGACCGATAGAGGACTTCCAGAACCCCCAAGTCCTCGATTGTCGCCAGCCGCGCCGCGACTTCCATCAGGGACGGCGGCCAAGCCGACGCTGAATCCCCCACAAGGTCACGAGGACCATCGCTTCGCGGACAATGTCCGGCCCCATCTTCGACATCCCCGCCTGCCGATCGCGAAAAACGATCGGCACCTCCGACACCGCGAGGCCCGAGTCGGTCGCCCGCATCGCCATCTCTACCTGAAAGCTATAACCAGAGGCCTTGGCGCGGGCGAACGGCAACGTGGCGAGGGCCGAGGCTTTCCAGGCGCGGAAGCCGCCGGTGGCGTCGCGCACTGGAATTCCAAGCAAGGCCCGGGCGTAGACGTTGCCCCCCTTGGAGAGGAAACGTCTTCGCCAGGGCCAATCCGGGGTGCCTCCCCCGGTCACATAACGCGATCCACTGGCCATGTCGGCCCCGGCCTCGACTGCGTGGACCAATCGGGGTATGTCCTCGGGGTTGTGACTGAAATCACAATCCATCTGCACCACCACGTCTGCGCCAAGCTCAAGGGCCTGCGCAAATCCATCGGCATAGGCCGGCCCGATTCCCTCCTTGCTCCGGCGGTGGATCACGCTGAGCCCCGAAGCGGAAGCCTCGAGCTCGTCGGCCAAAGCGCCAGTTCCATCAGGAGAGTTGTCGTCCACGACAATCAACCGATATCCGAAGAAGAGGATCGCGGCTGCCAGGTGGCCGAGGTTCTGCACCTCGTTGTAGGTGGGGACGACGACTACGACCTGCTCAGGATGCACAGTCCCGACAGATCATCTTGCGGCGGTTGGCCAGTTGGCTCGTCCTCTTGACGAGAAAGCACGACTGGCAGACAAATTCGTCCTCCCGGACCGCGTGCGCGTCGATGTCCATCGTGAGCTCCTCGCGGCGAATCGCCCTCAGCTCGGCGACTTCATCGACGAGGATCGTCTCGGAAACCTCGTCCTCCAACAAGGCGAGCTCTTCGGCTTCGAGGTCGTCGAGCGTTTCATCAACCTCGGCTTCCTCCTCGTCGGTGTCGATGTCCTCGACTTCCTCGTCGAGCGCCTCGATCACGGTCTCGGCGATGACTTCCTCGTCCAGCTCGGCTTCCTCGTCGGGCTCGACCTCCTCGTCCTCAGGTTCCTCGTCCGCGACGAACGGAGGTTCCTCATCGACTTCAACTGGATCTGCGGTTTTCTTTCGTGCCACGGGAAACCCCCAAAGAGAGCGGCGGGAGTATAAGGCCCACCCCGGATTCTTTTTGCCCTCTAAATCTTCAAAGAGAGGGCGCCGGGCAGAACCGAAACGGTGACCGGAGTATTCCCGACGAGGTCGCCATCGGCTTCGAGGGGCCAGTCAGGGTCGGTCGCCAGCTCCAAAGCCGACTTGGAGAAGCGGGCCACGGCGGGGTCGGCGAGGTGAACGCCCCGGATGATCTTGGGGACCAGGCGGAAGGCCTCTCGCTTGCGACAGTTGATGACCTGGACGTCGAGCAAGCCGTCGGTGAGGTTGGCCCGCGGCGCCACATTCCAACCTCCGGCGAAGAATTGGCCGTTGGCGAGGATCACCGCGATTGCCGGGCCCTCATACCCCCGGGCCCCGGCCGCCGAGTCCGATTTGCCGGCTCCCCTCATGGAGACCTGGGCCTGAGGAAAGCCGGGCAAGCGCCTGAGAAATGCAACGGGATAACGGGCTTTCCCCCAAGACCGGCTGATTGTCGGGGCCGATTCTGCGGCCGCCGCTCCTAATCCGATCTGGGCGACGTTGAGAAAGTGGCGGACACCGAAGTCGCCCTGAAGCCGCCCGACGTCAATTTGGTAGGTTGAGTCGCCGGCAAGATGGATTGCGGCCTTTTCCAGCTTCTGGGGAATGGCAAACGTCCTCAAGAGGTCGCAACCTGTCCCGGCGGGGAGGATCCCGAGCCAGGGGCGGACCTTCCACGTGGTCGAGAGAATGGCATTCGCCGCCAGGTTGGCCGTGCCGTCTCCTCCGACCACGGCCACTTTGACGGGTCCGTCCAAGCCAGCCAGGGCGACGATCCGCTCCCACATCGCTGGCCCAGAGCCGGGGGTTTCCACCTGGGCCTCGACCCTCGCTCCCGCCAGGGCTGCCTGGACTTCGGCAACTTCGACCGGGCGGCGTCCTGCCGCGGGGTTGATCAAGACGAGCCACATGGTGGAGCTAGCCAACCCCCATCGCCGCCACGACGCCTCGGTCCACTGCCTGGAGTGTTGCTCGGGCATCGGCAGCGAGCTCGGCGACGACGTCGCGGATCTGTCGCAACAAGTCGACGAGCTGGCGTGACACCCGCACAAAGTCACCGGAGGCGAGGCGAAGCCCGGTGAGCTCATCCAGACCGGCCCCACCCGCCCATTGATAGGCGAGACCGACGAACCCGGGGTCGGGACCGCGATTGGCCGGGAGGCGGTAACTCCGCTCGGCGGTCGCCAGCTCTTCGGCCAGAGCCAGCAACTTCTCCCATCGTTCCAGAAGTAGCGCCGTCGGCCAAAGGGGAATCGTCCGTTCGTCCGTACGCGGTTCGTAAACGAAACATGAAGCGAGCGCCGCCAGCTCTTCGACCGTGAGACCGGCGAAGAGGCCGCGTTCGAGCGCCTCCGAAAGCAGCAGGTCCAATTCGTTGTAGACAAACCGCAGCCGCTGCCCGCGATCGGTCAGTGTCCACCCATCGAGATAGCCGAGTTTGTTCAGCATCAGCTCGATGGCTTCAAAGTCCTCTACCAAACCCATCCCCGACCGGCGCAGATCGGTTTCGATGGCCTCGAGCTTCTTGCGTGTCCGCTCGACGCGAGCCAGAGCCTTGAGATGTGCCCCTCGCTCCGAGCATCGGGCGACGGGATGGTCGGGCTCTCGCGGGTGCGGCGACGAGTCGTTGCGACCGTCAGGCGGAGGGAGCTTCCGAAGCAGACGGAGAGCGTCGGACAGAAACCTGCGGCTCTTGGTGTCGACGGGTTGCGGAAGCTCGATTGTCGCTCGACGAGTGGTCCCAGGACCGACCTCCCTCGTGCCAAGTGGCACCGTCCGGCCCGAGGTTCCGAGCGCGAGCAGCTTCAAGCCGCCTCCCTCCCGACGGATGCGGCGCAGGATCAGATAGCGACCCTGGCGAGGCCCGCCCGGTATGTCGATCACCTCCCCCGGCCGCAACCTTCCCAAAAGATTTTCGCCGTGCGGACCTTTGGTGGCCGGCATCTGTCCAAGGAGTGATCGATACTCCGCCACCGAACCATGCTCACAGGTGGCGAGCTTCTCGTCGGCGGCCAATTGCTCGCTGAAAACCGCCATCCGCCTTTGTGCGGCCGAGACATCCTCGTGTCGCTGGTATTGCGCGAACGAGGACGAGAGGAGCTCCAAGGCACGTGGCCGCTCGTAGGCGGCGGCAAGGTTGGCGGCCATGTTGTAGGTGGGTCGGAACGACGATCGCAGCGGGTGGCTCCCGGTCGCGGCGATCGAGGAGACTTGGGCGAAAGGGATGAACGGCGAGTGCAAGACGACGCCGAAACCGGCGACGTCGATTCCCCGGCGGCCGGCCCGCCCCGTGAGCTGGGTGTAGTCGCCCGGGGTCATCAGCTCGTGACCCTCGCCACTCCACTTCGAAAGCGATTCGAGGACGACGGTGCGCGCCGGCATGTTGATCCCGAGAGCCAGGGTTTCGGTGGCAAAAACCACCTTGAGCAATCCGGCAGCGAACAGATCTTCCACGGCTTCTTTGAAGGCAGGAACCATCCCGGCGTGATGTGGGGAGATCCCCACTTCGAGGAAGGAGAGCCAGCGGCCGTAGTCGAGCACCTCGAGGTCGGAGTCCTCGAGGTGGGTGGTGGCCTCTTCGGCGATCGCCCTGATCCGGTCCCGCTCCTCGGCAGTTGTCAGCCGAACTCCCGAGTCGAGCAGGCGTAGAGCAGCAGCATCGCACCCGGCGCGGGAGAAGATGAAATAGATCGCCGGTAACAGCCCATCCTCGGCCAGGCGCTCGACGACCTCGACGCGGCTCGGGATGGCAAGCCGGCGCCGGCGACCTTTCTCCAGGCTCAACAGCCTTTCGATGCGCGGGTTGGGGCGCTGCTCGCCGGCCCGAGTGACGAAAGTCGGCTGGAGCTCGAGCTCTGCAGAGAACCGGTCCTTCCAGCAGTAGAGGTCTTCGAGCGGGATCGGTCGATGCCGGGTCACGATCAACTCGGTATCACCACGCCGTTCCCTGACCCAGGCGGCGAATTCGGCGGCGTTGGCCACAGTCGCCGACAAGCAAATGAGCTGGAGGTGGCGAGGAGCGTGGATGATGATCTCCTCCCAGACTGCTCCCCGAAAGCGGTCCTGGAGGTAGTGCACCTCATCGAGGATCACCACCTCGACCCGATCCAGAATGGTGGCGGCGGCATAGATCATGTTGCGGAGGACCTCGGTGGTCATCACGACGATGTCGCCGCCGCCGTTGATGACGTTGTCGCCGGTGAGCAGCCCGACTCGATTGCGACCATAAATGTCCACCAGGTCGGAGAACTTTTGATTGCTGAGTGCCTTGATCGGCGTGGTGTAAAAGGCGCGTCGTCCCTTCGCCAATGCGATAGCTACCGCTGCCTCGGCAATCAGGGTCTTGCCGGCCCCGGTCGGAGCGGTGACAACCACAGTGGCCCCGGTGGAGGCGGCCGTGATCGCTTGACGTTGAAACTCATCCGGTTCAAACGGCAACCCCGCGTAGAAGTTTTCGATCGTGGGGTCGATGGAGACAGTCATCTCCGCAACGTGAATCGGACCAGCAGCAGGGTCAGCTCGTAGAGCACGTAGAGCGGAACCGCCAACAGCGCGAGTGTCAGCGGGTCACCGGTGGGGGTAACCGCGGCGGCGGCGATGACGATCAGGAGGATCGCCCAGCGGCGCCAGTGGGCGAGTTGCGCGCTGGTGACCACCCCGGCCGCGGCCAGAGCAAAGAGAAAGATCGGCAGTTGGAAGGTGATCCCGAAGGCGAGCAAGAGGCGCAACACGAACGAGTAGTAAGGGCCGATCAAAAGGTCGTTTGAGACTCCTTCGAAAATGCCGAGCAACGCGTCGAGGGCCCTCGGCAGCAGGGTGTATCCGAAGAGCACTCCTCCCGCAAACAGGACCACGAAGGAGGAAACAATCGGGATCACCCACTTCTTCTCTCTCTTGGTCAGGGCCGGGGCCACGAAAGCCCAGAGGTGATAGAGGATGATCGGGCTGGCAAGCATGACTCCGCCGAAGAGGCCGACTCTCATCAGGACCCCGAACTCTTCGCCGGGTTCCAAAGCCTGCAGCGATCCGTCAGGGCGCGCCTCGAAGTAAGGCCGGTTCAGGATCTCGATCAGAAAGTCATCGAATATCAGGGCGATAATCGAACCGATGACGATCGCGGCCGCCACCTTGATCAACCGGCTCCGCAGCTCGACTAGATGCGAAAGGATGGATTGGGGGGAATCCCCAGTCACGCTCCGATGCCTGGCTCGGTTCTTTGTGGCGGCAGCTCCTCCGGCTCATCCGAAAGCGCCTCGCCAGTCGCCTCGATCCGCTCGAGGTCGGCCATTGCCTCGGCTGGGGTGGGTCCCGAAAGCGGCTTCGGTCCATTCCAGGCCAGCTTGCGCGGGTTAACGTCTTTGGCAAGCTGGGCGGTCTCGCGCACGGCTTTCTTGACCTCAGCAACAGGGTCGGCGAGCTCGGATTTCGCCTTGGATACCTCAGCGATCTCGGCTTCGAGACCTTCCCGCATCTCGCGAGCGGCCTCGCGCATTTCCCGGACGTAACCGCTCGCCTTGCGCGCCATCTCCGGCAGCCGCTCGGGGCCGAAAACAATCAGCGCCACGATCACGATCACGATCCATTCGCCGCCTTGAATCACCCAGTCATGCTAGGTCAGGGCGCGAATACACCCCGGCGGACGAAGCGGCTGCCCCCGGCAGCCGGCCTAGTTCTACGTCCGGCGGGGTGTTGTTTCGCTAGCCGGCAAGCAATCGGAAGGGATCAGGCTCGGCGGCCAAAGCTGAGGCAAAAGCGGCGATTTCGTCCTCGGTGATCGGGTCGGGATTGATCACTTCGTAGCTGACTCCGGTGGCGAGGAGGACGCTCACGACCCGGGCATTGGCGGGTCGACGCTGGACTGTGGCGCAGGTGGGGCAGACGAAGCGGTAGTTGCCTTCGTCTTGGCTGGGAGCGAGTTCGAGCGACAGATCGGAGGGGGTGAGCTGTACGTCTCCGCACCAACTGCAGGTTGTCTTGATGGTTGTCATCTTGGGTTTTCTCCGCCTTTACAAACTGTGTCCGTGGTATCGGCGAAGGGGTAGAGGGACTTGAGCAAACCGGGTCAAAGAGGACCAAACTGATTAGTTACTAGGGCGTTTGCTGATAGAGAGCGAGCAGTTTTGACCGCAGTTCGGCGAGAGCCTTTTCGACCTCGTTCCCTTCGACCAAGCGCGCATCTGGGCCGAGTCGCAACATCAGCTGCGCGGGTACCAAGGGATCGGTGGCGCTGAAGTCGACGACCAGCTCCTCGGGCTTGTCACTGACCATTTCCACTGGGTAATAGTCAACGACCCAACGCGCGGGAGGAAGCAACGCGATCCGAGCCCTCACGTCATCGACCGCGGGAATGTATCGCACCTCGGGCGCGGGAATCGTTGGCGGGGGCGTGAAGCTTTCGCCGGTTGCGGTTCCGGCTTTGATGCGGTCGACTCGGAACACACGTTGCGCTCCTGCCATCCGGCAGTGACCGATCAGGTACCAGTTGCCGAGCGACGAGAACACCGACCATGGCTCGACTTCACGCTCGGTCACTTCATCTCTCGACAGCGACCAGTAGGTAAGGGTCACGACCTCGTTTGCGCCCGCAGCCTCTTGCAAGACCCCAACGAGCTCTGGTTCGGCGGCGAGATTGACATCGATGACCTCGGTTCCGGGCGGAAGCACGACTGCCTCGAGCTTGCTCACCGCCGACTCGAGCACCGCTCCGCCATGCCCGGCGCCAACCATCGCGTTCCCGGCTGCGAGCAGCGCCAGGGCTTCAGCGGGGGTGAGGCGGGGGGCATTGGCGAAGTAGTCGGCCATGTCGATCACGACCTCGTCGTCCACAATCTCCGCCGACATCAAATCCCCAGGCCCATATCCGGGAAGCCCGCAAACGAAGACGATGTTGAGGTCGGAAGCGAGCTCCCTTTCGGTGTATTGAAAGCGAGCGCAAACCTCGACGACGCTCGCTCCCGGGTTGGCGATCGCCCACGGGATCATCGCCAGAATCCGGGCGAGGCGCGATGCGGTCCTGGCGCTCACGCGACGCCGCGGACCCGATTGATCACGGCCTGCCGAAGCTCTGGCGGCGAAAGGACTTCGGCCCCGTCGCCAAAGGTGAGGACCCAACCGAGAAAGGACCCGACGTTGCTCACCGGAACTTCTACGGTCATGGCTCCGTCAGCCGCGGGTGCTCCCACCACTCCCCCGAGCTGGCGGGTCGCCCACCAGGCCACCGACGGGTCGAAGCGAACAACCGCCTTGGCATCGGCTTCCCGCGTGGTGTCCCAGGCGTCGAGCGCGGCCCGCAGATCGAAGTCGGCGGGTCGCTCGAACGAAGCCGCGTCGTCGCCGAGCTCCAACTTTTCCATGCGATCGAGCCGGTAGGTCCGCTGACCGCTGCCGGTTCGTCCCACCACATACCAGTGGCCGCGGCGATGTCCGATCCCATAGGGGGCAACCCGGCGAATTTGCCCCCGATACGTGAAGGTCACTATCCGGCGCTCGACCACCGCCTCAAACAGCTTGCCCAGGGTCTCGGCCTCCGCTCCCAGGTCAGCCGAGAAGGGCTCAACTGCTCCCGTGAGGTGGGTGCCGCCAAGTTTCAAGATCGCCTCGGGGGCTGCGACCTCACCGCCCACCCGAACGATCTGGGCGGCGAGAAAGAGGGCCGCTCGTTCTTCGTCGGTGAGGCCGGGGTCGGTCATCTTGTACCGGGCGGGGTCGACGACGTATCCCTTCTCGACCTCCCATGCATCGACAAATCGCATCTCGATGGGGATGCCGACTCGACGCAAGAGCTCCTTGTCCCGCTCGAACATCCGATGAAAGGCGTCGTCGGAGCTCTCCGAGTAGCCGGGGATCGTCCGCCTGATCTCGTCGGCGAGCATTGGGCGGCCCGCGGTCAACAGCATCGCCAAGAGGTTGATCAAACGCTCCAGCACGTTGCGCATGAGCGCGTTAGAGGCTTTCGATCAGCCGATCAACCCGATCGTCGAAGGCTTTGAAGGGATCTTTGCACAGGACCGTCCGCTGGGCCTGGTCGTTGAGCTTGAGGTGTACCCAATCGACAGTGAAGTCGCGCCTTTTGGCCTTGGCCGCCTTGATGAACTCCCCTCGCAGCCGGGCGCGGGTGGTTTGGGGGGCGAGCTCGCGGGCTTCTTGGATCTCTTCTTCGGTGACCACGCGGTCAACCATATCTTGTCGGACCAAGAGGTTATAGATCCCTCTATTGCGGTCGACGTCGTGATAGGACAAGTCGAGCATGGCTAGGCGTGGGTGAGAAAGGGGGAGCTGGCGCTGTTCCCGGTAGCGCTCGAGCAGCCGGTACTTGATCACCCAGTCGACTTCACGGTCGAGTGAAAGCGGATCTTTCTCGAGTCCTGTCAGGAGGTGTTCCCAGCGATCGACTGCGGCTTGGACCTCGTTGGGGAAACCCGGGTTGCGTGAGAAGCGGAGGACCCGGTCGAAGTATTCCCACTGAATGTCGAGGGCAGAGAGCTCCCGGCCGTTGGCGAGACGGATCTTGCGCTTGCAGGTCAGGTCGTGGGCGATCTCGCGAATGGCCCGGATCGGGTTTTCCAACGTGAGGTCGCGGAAGACGGCATCTCTCTCGATCATCTGCAGCAACGCCACCACCGTTCCGACTTTGACATTGGTGGCGTATTCGCTCATGTTGGAATCGCCGGCAATCACGTGCAGTCGCCGGTAGCGCTCGGCGTCGGCATGCGGCTCATCGCGGGTGTTGATGATCGGACGGCTGCGCGTGGTGGCCGATGACACCCCTTCCCAAATGTGCTCGGCGCGCTGGGCGATCGAGAAGCCGGTGCCGCGCGGGGTCTGCATGAGCTTCCCGGCGCCAAGGAAGATTTGGCGCGTCACCAGGAAAGGAATCAGCACATCGACGGTCTTGTGGAAGTCCTTATGCCGGCTTACCAGGTAGTTCTCGTGACAACCGTAGGAGTTGCCGGCGGAGTCGGTGTTGTTCTTGAAAAGGAAGATCTCCCCTCTGATCCCCTCCTCCTCGAGACGCTGCTCGGCTGAGTGGACCAGAGATTCGAGGATGCGTTCCCCGGCCTTGTCATGCGCGACCAGCGACCGCAACGAGTCACACTCGGGCGTGGCGTACTCGGGGTGGCTCCCGACGTCCAAATAAAGGCGGGCGCCGTTCTCCAGAAAGACGTTCGACGACCGGCCCCACGACACCACCCGCCGAAAGAGATAGCGCGCTACCTCGTCCGGAGAAAGACGCCGCTGGCCCCTCAGGGTGCAGGTGACCCCGTACTCGTTCTCGAGGCCAAAGATGCGGCGGTCCACTGTTGGCAGGCTACCCCGGCCCACTAATTCGGTTGGCCACATCCGCGTCTAGCCAAATTCGGTTGCCCATGTCCGGTACTCGTTCGCGGACAACCGAAATTGAGATGGGAC
>Ga0180121_10000003_pt1 | contig 89014 bp, 82 predicted proteins | sample AntDrymUQ5402106_2_FD_129676 | JGI IMG/M metagenome (GOLD analysis project Ga0180121, IMG submission 129676) | Polar desert sand microbial communities from Dry Valleys, Antarctica - metaG UQ540 (21.06) (version 2) (version 2) | ecosystem: Environmental > Terrestrial > Soil > Desert | place...
GCATACGTGACGTGGTCGAAATTCGCGCGATTCCGGTTGGCGTACGCGCACTCGGCACCTGCCCGGTGCGGAGCGAGAAAAAGGGGAGCGGCGAACAGGGTGGGCACGTGACCTTTGCCGGCCTGACCTTCTCCTCGGGACACTACCTCTACGCCGACGAAGATGGCATCCTAGTGGCCGACAGAAACCTGATGGGGTGAAGCTGGCCCGGGTGCCGAACGCAAAACGGCCCGTCATTTGACGGGCCGCTTGCATGAGGAGTGGTAGATCGCCCCCTGAGTTTACGGAGACGGACCGAAGTGCCCGCTCCACCCTTCTTCGACCTACCACTTTTCGTGTGAAGCCTTCCGACTTCCCGGGGGCCTTTAAGGCAAGCCTGATGCCAAAAGATTCACACGTGTAAGTCGTTATATATCAACACATCAATGGAGCGGGCTAAAGTCGTTTGAGAGTGCAAAATTTGGACATATCCAGACAGTAACTGCTAACTCACTGTAGGTCAATAACTTACCGAGCTGTCGAAATTTTAGCCGGTGACAGATTCTTGCCAGTCTCCAGGTAGGCTCCCGGAGCCGGCCCGGCACGCTGCCGCCACAGGCTCAGGATGACGATGCCGATGACGACGATGATGACACTGGTGAGCTGGGCCAGGGTGAACGGCCCGAGAAACCGATCATCCTTGGCGCGCAGTATCTCAACCAGAAACCGCTCAACCCCGGCGAAGATGAGGTAGAGCCCGAACAACCATCCCACCGGGCGCCCCGACCTGCGGAGCGACCAGAGCACCGCGAAGGCCAGGAGCATCGCTGCCACCTCGTAGAGCTGGGTGGGATGAACCGCCAGAACCGTGGCCGGGTCGACGCCTTCCGGAATGGGAATTCCAAACAGGTTTTTGAGATTTTCAGCGGTCGACGGCGGGAGGCCGTCGGGAAACTTCACGCCCCACGGAAGATTGGTGGGCCGGCCGTAGTCGTCATTGACGAGGAAGCAGCCGACTCGTCCCAGCGCATACGCCGCCGCGAGTGCCGGCGCTCCCAGCTGCATGGTCCAGCGCAGCGGCACCCGCAGGCGCCATCCGTTCAGCATGACAGCCAGGGCCCCGCCGATGAATCCGCCGTACCAGACCAGTCCACCGCGCGAAAACAGCGCCCCCGGATCTCCGGTCAAGGCCACATACCAGAGCTTGGCGCCAACGATCCCGCCGAGGACGGCGGCAGCGACCATGTCGGCCGCGTAGTCTTCCTTGAGCTTGGCCTGGCGCAGCTGCAGGGCGATCAGCCAGCCACCCATCAGAAAGGCCACCATCATCATGAGGCCGTAGCCCGTGATCTCGATGGGACCGAGATCCCACTGCAGCGGATAGACGTTCATGTAATCGTCCCGGAAGAATGAACCGCGGGCACCAGGCCCGGGATCGGCAGATCGTCGCGCGGCTCGAGATCCCAGCCACTCCGCTCGCCCCGGTTGAGCCGCCAAGCCCCAGCCGCCGCTATCATCGCGGCGTTGTCGGTGTTGAGCCGCGGGGAAGCTACGCTCACCCGGGCCAGTCCCGCCAGCCGTTCCTGTAGAGCAGCGATCAGGGCACGGTTGCAGGCTACACCGCCGCCGACCATCGCCTGGGCATAGCCGGTTGCCTTCACCGCATGGGCCGTCTTGGACACCAGCACCTCGATGGCGGCGTCCTGGAACGCCCGCGCAATGTCGGCGGCTCGACCCGGCGACTGCGATTCCTGCGCGGTGGCCGGATCGTCGGTCCGCAGCGCGCGCAAAACGGCGGTTTTGAGCCCACTGAAGGAGAATGCGTACCGGTTGGGGCCGCCGCGTTCCAGTTCCTGAAGCATCGGCCGGGGGAGCCGCACCTGGCCTGCCCGGCCCTCGCGCGCGAGCCGTTCGAGCGGCGCGCCGCCGGGATAGCCCAGTCCCAGGAGATTGGCCACCTTGTCGAAGGCCTCACCAGCAGCATCATCCAGGGTCTGGCCCAGCAGGCGGTACTCTCCCCAGGCCGGAACATCCAGCAACATCGTATGGCCTCCGCTCACCAGCAGGCCGATGAACGGTGGCGCCAGCTCCTGGTCTTCGAGCGTGGGCGCGAAGAGATGGCCCTCCAGATGATTGACACCGATGAGCGGGCGGTCAGCGCTGAACGCCAGCGTCTTGCCATACATGACACCAACCAGCAAGGCGCCCACCAGGCCGGGGCCCGCCGTGACCGCCACGCCGTCCAGCTGTGCCAGGCCGACCCCTGCGTCTCCCAGCGCCCGCTCGACCACGGGGACGATCGCCTGTACATGCGCCCGGCTGGCAAGCTCGGGCACTACCCCGCCGAAGATGCGATGGACGTCCTGGGAGAGAATCGCGAGTGAGGCCAGGGTGCTGCGCCCCCCATCCGCCCGAACTACGGCGGCGGAGGTCTCGTCACAGGAGGTCTCAATGCCGAGGATCCACTCAGCCACTTAGCGCCCGGTCTGGTCCAGCAGGCGCTCGACCAGGGCCCGATTGACCGGGGATCCCCAGTCGTGGGCGCCGATAATTCGCTTGACGATGATTCCGTCCCGGTTGATGAGAAAGCTCTCCGGCACCCCCGTAGTCTGATAGGTCTGCTGTACTTGTGTGCTTCGATCCTGGAGCACATCGAAGCTCAGTGCCAGATCCTGGGCAAAGGCCCGAATGTCCTCCGGACTGCCCTCGTCTATACTGACCGCCGCGATCTTGAACCCCCGGGGAGCGAGATCCTGGTACACCCGCTCCATGGCCGGCATCTCGACCCGGCACGGGACACACCAGGTAGCCCAGATGTTCACCAGGGTGACCGCGCCCTGGTAATGCCCGCGAAAGGAGACCGAGTCTCCGGTAGCGAGATCAACAGCGCGGAAGTCCGGCGCCTGGGCGCCGACTTCGACCCGCTGGATTTCGGGTCCGAACTGGGTGAGGGCAACCGCGCCGCTGACAAGTCCAGCGACCACCACGATGACGACGATCCACTGCTTTGACATGGTCCGGCTCATACGTTGACGGCGCAGCGGCGCTTGAGCTCGCGGATGGCGTGGGCCGGATCCGGCGCCCCAAAGACCGCCGTCCCCGCCACAAAGGTGTCCGCGCCTGCGCCCCACGCCTCGGCGATGGTGTCGTTGGTGATGCCGCCATCCACTTCGAGCGCGGCGGGAGAGTTGCGCCGATCCAGCAGGGCGCGGGTGCGGCGAATCTTGTCGGTGGACTGTGGGATGTAGGACTGCCCGCCGTAGCCGGGGTTCACCGACATGATCAGTACCAGGTCCACGTCGTCGAGAACCTCCTCGACCAGGTTCACCGGCGTGGACGGATTCAGGGCCAGGCCGGCCAGCATACCGAGCTGCCGCGCGGTGGCCAGGTGACGCTGGACGTGAATGGTGGCTTCGGGGTGCAAGGTGAACACACTCGCTCCGGCGTCGGCAAACTCCCCCAGATAGCGTTCCGGCCGTTCAACCATGAGATGGACGTCGAGCGGCAGATTGGTCAGCCGCCTCAAGGCGCGAACCAGGGGAGCCCCGAACGTAAGGTTGGGCACGAAGTGCCCGTCCATCACGTCCACATGCAGCCACTCGGCTCCGCCGGCCACGGCACGCTCTATCTGGTCAGGAAGCCGACCCAGGTCGGCGCTGAGCACACTGGGCGCGATGCGTACGGTCATTGGCTCGGACCCCGGCTTATCACCAGGGCCACCGGTGCGCCCCGGGGCCGCCCGACGCCGGCGGAGGGTCTGGTGGCGAGCACAATCCCCGGCTCCTGGCCTCCGGCCACCGTGTCTACCGACCCCATCCGCACCCCGGCAGCGGCAATGATCTTGGCAGCCTGCGGCAGACTCATTCCGATGATGTCTGGCACCGCCACCAGGGAAGGCCCCGCGCTCACGACCAACTGAACCACCGTGTTGGGTGGCAGCACCGTGCCGGCGGGAGGATCCTGCCAGATGACGGTGCCGCGGCCGAAGGTATCACTGTGGCGCTCCCCGTCGAGCCGCGGGCGAAAGCCCAGTTCCGTCAGTATGCGGCGCGCTTCCGGCTCGGACAGCTCCAGCACTCTCGGAAGCGCATGGTTCTTCGTGAACACCGTGCCAGGCGAAAGCCAGAACACCGAAATGCCGTACCCGATCACGAAGGTCAGCAGGATCAGGCCGATGTCGCGAAGAAACGCGCGCCACACCGCGGATTCGAGCAGCGGACCGGATGCGGTGTGGCGACGAGCTCTCACTGCACCCGCCGGAGCCGGGCCGCGAAGGCGCCGTCCATGCGATGGTGTTGCGGCAGGATCGTCAGATCTCCCTCCGGGGAGAGCAGGTCGGCGGCAACCGTGTCGGTCCGCTCTCGCTGAAAGTGCGGGTGGTTCGAAAGAAACCGGTCAACCTGGCTTCTATTCTCCTCCGGTTCGAGCGAGCAGGTGGAGTAGACTAACAGCGCCCCAGGCTGCACCACCGTGGCGGCCTCTGTCAGGAGTTCGCCTTGCAGCTTCACCAGCGATGTGAGAGCCTCGGCGGTCACCCGCCAGCGGGCATCTGGGTGGCGGGCGAAGGTGCCCGTGCCCAGGCACGGGGCATCCACCAGGACCACATCTGCTCGCCGTAGCGGCGGGCGGCGCCCGTCGGCCACGACGACCTGCTCTCGACCGCTGCCGGCACGCTTGAGGTTTTCCACCAGCCGTCTCGCCCGCGCGCGGCTCACCTCCCCCGCAACCACAGCTCCAGCCAGGCGACCAAGCGCGACAGTCTTTCCGCCGGGAGCAGCGCAGACATCGTAAACCAGGGACCGCGACGGCACGGCCACGAAGCGGACGAGCAATGCCTGCGCCGGGTCCTGCACGATGAAATCGCCTTCGCGAAACCCGGGCAGGTCTGCTGGCCGGCTCAAGTTCGTAACGAGCCCCGCTTCATGCGGGGCCGGTTCCACCTCGAGCCCTGCCGCACGCCACCGGCTGGCCAGGGATGTCAGGTCCTGCCGTGCCGGCTGCAGCACCAGCCGGGGACGGGAATTGTTCCAGCGAAGCAAATCTTCCGCCTCGCGAACGCCAAAAACGGCGATCCAGCGGCGCACCAGCCACAACGGATGGGAGTGCCCGACTGCCATCCGCTCGGCCGGATCGCCGGCCGTGGCCTGACCCGACGGCTCGGCGCGAGCTACGCGCCGCAGCACGGCATTGACGAATGACGCTGCCCTCGCCCCGGCGGCCGATCGCGCCAGCGCGACGCTGGTGTTGACGGCGGCGTGATCCGGAACCCGATCCAGGTCGGTAAGCTGATATAGACCCAGTCGAAGCACGTCCTGAAGTTCCGGGGCGACGCTGGACCAACCGCGCGGTATCAGCGGCGCCAGTTGCGAGTCGAGCACACTCCGGTGCCGCAGCACACCGGCAGCGAGCTCATGCGCCAACCGGCGGTCCGGGTCCGCCAGCTTCCCGACCGATCGATCGAGCGCGGCCTCGAACGTTTCCCCTCCCCGGACCTGCTCCAGAATCTTCAGCGCCGCTTCCCGCGGTCCCATGCCGGGGGGGTGGCTCATGATCGCCTTCAGCACCCCGGGCCCGGTGTGATGAACAATGACCCGCTACTCCAGCATGCCTGAGCTGGGGGTGGAGGGCATTGCCACCTCCCGGCGGGGCATGCGGCCGCCGAGGAATGCGAGACGTCCGGCTTCAACCGCCAGCCGCATGGCGCTGGCCATGGCGACGGGATCGCGGGCCTCGGCCAGGGCGGTGTTCATGAGGATTCCGTCTACACCCTGTTCCATGGTGAGGCAGGCGTCTGATGCGGTGCCCACACCCGCGTCGACAATGACCGGAACTGCCAGGCGACGCTTGATGGTACGGATGCCGTACGGGTTGAGCAGGCCGAGTCCGCTGCCGATCGGAGACGCCAGCGGCATCACAGCTGCGCAGCCGGCATCCTCCAGACGCAGGGCCGTGATCAGATCATCGTTGGTGTACGCGAGAACCTTGAAACCGTCTGCCACGAGCTCGCGGGCCGCAGCAAGGAGGCCCTCGGTGTCGGGCAGAAGAGTTTCCCGGTCGCCGATGACCTCCAGTTTCACGAATTCGTTGAAGCCGGCCTCCCGGGCCAGCCGGGCGTACCTGACCGCTTCGTCCGCGGTATAGCACCCAGCGGTGTTGGCCAGCAGAAAGTATTGGGCCGGGCTCAAGTGATAGAGGATCCCCTCGTCCTTGCTTCGATCGAGATCGACCCGGCGCACCGCCACCGTCACGATTTCAGCCCCGGACGCCTCGATGGCCCGCACCATCTGGTCGTTGTTCCGGTACTTGCCGGTGCCGACCATCAGCCGGGACCGAAAGCTCCTGCCGCCAATGGCGAGAGCCAGATCGGTAGTCGGATCTGCGTGGATTGTGCTCATGAGGAAGAAAGATAAACGGTAGGGCGGGTCCGGCTGTATTTATCCTCCTCCGACAAAGTGCACCAGTTCGACTGCGTCTCCATCAGCCAACGCGGTCTCGTCCAGGTGGGGACGGCGCACGATCTTTCGATTCAGCTCTACCACCACGGTGCGCGGGTCGAGCCCCAGGTGGTGGAGCAGGTCCGAGGCCGTGGCGGGGCCAGGCAGGCGGCGCGGCTCGCCATTCAGCATGATCTCCAGCTCGGTCACATGTCCTCCAGCCAGGGGGCCAGCATTGCAACCGTTGCGGCGGCGGAATCCGAGGCCTGCCAGAGCGACCGAATGGCAGCGACCCCGTAGGCACCGGCGTCCTTCAGCTCCCGGGCACGCTCGGGGGTAATGCCACCGATCGCGATCACCGGAAGGCCAAGGCGGGCTGTGTCGCGGACCAGCTCCGGTCCGCGGGCAGGCTGATCCGGATGGCTTGGCGTCTGATAAATACTTCCTACCACCAGAAAGTCCGCTCCTTCCTCCACCGCGGCTCCCGCCTCCTCGACGCTGTGGACCGAGCGGCCAATCCATCCCTGGGCCAGAACGCGGCGCGCGTCAGCCGCGGTAAGATCGTCGGCTCCAAGCTGCACGCCGTGGGCTCCTGTCGCGGCGGCAATGTCGGGCCGGCCGCTGACGAAGACCGCCGCCTCCGGCGGGCGCGCGAGGGCCACCAATCTCTCGGCGCCGGCAGCGAGCCGGGCAGCCGTCCCGCTCCGATCGCGCGCGTGCAGGGCCACGGCCGCCCCTCCCGCGGCAATTGCCGCTGCGCGGATACCGAAGTCCGGAGCCGACAGGATATCTCCATCGGTAAATGCGTGGACCCGGGGTAACGGTCTCATGCCAGCTGCTTGCCGGCCATGATCCCGCGTCCGCGCACCCAGGCTTCGACCGGCAGGCGGGTCTTCCCGGCGGGCTGCACCTCCGACACGGCGACTGCCCCATTTCCGGCCGCGACCACCAGCCGGTTACCTGCCTCCAGCACGGTCCCCGGCTCGCCGGAACCGGACGTTTCCTTGGCGCCGAAGAGTTTGAGAGTGCCACCATTGTGCTGCGCCCAGGCGCCAGGCGCCGGATCGAACGCGCGAATCTGGCGGACCAGAGCGGCGGCATCCCGCGCCCACACGACCCTCGCGACGTCGCGATCGAGTTTGGGGGCGTAGGTTGCGTGGGAGTGATCCTGCGGCTGAGGCCGTGCGAGGCCGCCCGACAGAAGTGAGAGCGCTTCAACCAGCGCCGCGGCGCCGAGGTCCGCCAGGCGCTGGACCAGAGAGCCGGCCGTTTCGTCGGGGCCGATCGGCGTGGGCAGCCGGTGTAGGATAGGCCCGCTATCGAGACCCTCCTCCATCTGCATGATCGTAATGCCGGTCTCGCGATCACCGGCGAGGATCGCCTGCTGCACCGGGGCGGCGCCGCGGTGGCGGGGAAGGAGCGACGCGTGAACGTTGATCATACCGCGGGCCGGCAGGGTGAGGACCTCGGGGCGAAGGATGTGACCGTATGCCACCACGATGCCGAGGTCGGGCTCCAGGCGCCGCAGGCTGGTGGTAAAGACGTCCCCCACCGGACGGACCGGCTGAAGAACGGGGATACCGGCTGCCTCGGCTGTGATCTTCACCGGTGGGGCGATCAGCTGGGAGCGGGATCTGCCCTGGGGCTTGTCGGGCTGTGTTACGACGCCGGCAACGGTAAAATGGCCGTGCAGCAGCGCCTTGAGGGAGGGAACGGCGAAGGATGGAGTGCCGAAGAAAACGATCCTCATCACTCGGACCGGGCAGACGCCGCCTGGACCTCCTTGGTGTAACCCGCGTCATCCTTGTGTTCCCGGCGCCAGCGCGAAAGGATCATCTGTCGTTTGAGCAGGCTCAGATGATCGAGAAAGAGGATGCCATCCAGATGATCGATCTCATGCTGAATGGCCCGTGCCTTGAGGCCGGTCGCCTCCTTCCGGTAGCGGGTGCCGGACTCATCCAGCGCCTCCAGCACCACCCGCTCCGGCCGGGTGACGTCGCCATAGATTTCCGGAATCGAAAGGCAGCCCTCCTCCGCGGTGGCGCGGCCTGCGGTCTCCACGATCACCGGATCGATCATCGCAAAGCGATCGCCATCGGCGTCCACCACCGCCACCCGGCGGGCAACGCCGACCTGATTGGCGGCGAGGCCCACGCCCTTGGCCGCGTCCATGGTCTCGAACAGGTCTCCCACCAGGCGCCTGATGTCGTCATCCACGGCGAGGACCGGGGCGCTGTGCTGGCGGAGGGCGGGAGAGCCGAGGAGATGCAGCGGCAGCAGACTCATGCAGCGGGAGCACCTGAGGCGGCAGAGCTGCCCACGCGCACGATACGGGACCGTTCCACCACCACCGTGGCGGTGCCGCTTTCAACCGTCACCCGCACTTCCCTGGCACCCTCATTGTCGACTTCCTTGATGTCTTTCACCCGACCGATGATCCCTCCGCTGGTCATGACCTCATCGCCCTTCTTCAGTTTGCCCAACAGTTCGGCGTGGCGCTTTCGCGCCTGCCCCGAAGGACGAAGGATGAGGAAGTAGATCACCAGGGCGAATCCGATCAGCTGGATCATGATGAACGGAATGCCGAAGAATCGGGGGCTTTCCGCCGGAGCAGCCTGGGTGATCAGCAGTGGGCTCAAGTCGTTCCTCCGTAATGTTCGCGGAGCCAATCGCGGCTCCAGCCGTCGAACGTGGCATTCAGGATGTGGGCGCGCGCCTGTTCACCGAGCCGCACCAGAAAACGGATATTGTGAATCGAGATCAGGCGGAGGCCGAGCATGTCCTCCACCACGAACAGATGCCGCAGGTAGCCGCGCGGATACGTAGTGCACGTTTCGCAGTCACAGGTGGGATCGAGCGGCTCGACCGATCCCTTGAGCGCAGCGCCCTTCACGTTGACCCGCCCGGCGGGCAGCCAGGCAGTGCCGTGGCGGCCATTACGCGTGGCGGCCACACAATCGAACAGGTCCACGCCCCTCGCAATTCCCTCCAGCAAGTCGGCGGGAAACCCGACCCCCATAAGATAACGGGGGATTTCCCGGGGCAGACCCGGCTCGAGATGCTCGAGGATACGATGCATCACCGGCTTCGGCTCCCCGACAGAGAGGCCGCCGATGGCGATCCCGGTCCACGGTCCTCTCTCGAGGGTGCCCTCCAGCGAGCGCATCCGCAGCTGGTCGTGAATGCCGCCCTGGATGATGGGCCAGAGCGCCTGCTGTTCCCCTGTCCCGCTGTCCTGCTGCCCCGCCAGTTCAAGGTGCCTCGCCTTACACCGATCCAGCCAGCGGAGCGTGCGCTCCATCCCCTCGCAGGCGGCCTCGGGCGACGACTGCCCCGGCACGACGTGATCGAACGCCATGGCGACATCGGCGCCGAGCCGTGCCTGAATGCCCATGGCGCCCTCGGGAGTGAGGACCCGGCTGGTCCCATCGATGTGACTCTGGAACTCGACCCCATGCTCGGCAATGCGGCGCAGTCCGTGGAGGGAAAAGACCTGGAAGCCCCCCGAATCGGTAAGCATCGGCCGGTCCCAGGTGGTGAAGCGGTTCAGCCCGCCCATCTGGTGGATGACGTCTTCGCCCGGCCGCAGGTGCAGGTGGTAGGTATTGCCCAGGATGATCTGCGCGCCGGTGCGCCGCACGTCGTTGGCGCTGAGACCCCGCACCACGGCGTGCGTGCCTACCGGCATGAAGGCCGGCGTTTCAACGTCGCCGTGGGGCAGGCTGAGCACACCGGCGCGAGCAAGTCCTGCGGTACGCTGCAGGCGAAACTCAAACATTCAGAATGCGGTCGATCTGCCGGCGATGGACCAGGTCATGCCCGCCCACCAGCCGCAGGAGAAACCCCAGACTCTCGGGGCCGCGCTCGCTGTGGAGACCGACTCGCTTCAGCTGCGCGGGCGATAGTCCTCCGAGGACATGCATATTGGCGGCACGCACACTTCGTAGCTGGTCGAGCGCTGTGTTGAGCTGGACGTCACGGTAGCGAAGCGTGCCGGCCCACGCGTCCTGATCGTAGCTCTGGATAAGCGGTTGGTCCTCGGTCAATATCATTCTGAGGCGATAGCCGAACACCAGATCGGAGTCGGCAAGATGTTGAATGACTTCGACCACCGACCACTTGCCGGGCGCTTCCGGGCGCCGCAGCACCGCCTCATCGTGCGCTGAGATGCGCGGAGCGAGCCAAGCGGTCAGCTCGCCGAGCACCTCCAGCGGGTCGCGGGTGCCGAGCACGTCCAACAGCGCCCGGGTGTACGCGGCGGCGCCTGCCACGGCAGCGGCGCCGGCCGGATTGGAGAACGTCACATCCTTCTCCTTCTCACAGGATCACCATCGCGTCCCCATAGGAGTAGAACCGGTAGCGGTGGGCCACGGCGTGCCGGTACGCGCCTGAAGTCAGCTCGTGGCCGGCAAAGGCGCTGACCAGCATCAGGAGGGTAGATCGGGGGAGGTGGAAATTGGTGAGCATGCGGTCCACCACCCGAAAGGTGTAGCCCGGCGTGATCATGAGCTGGGTCTCGGCTCGGCCGGTGGCAATGGTTCCATTATCCCGGGCCGCGCTTTCCAGGGCGCGCACCACCGTGGTCCCTACCGCCCATATCCGGCCTCCATGCTCCCGCACCCGCTCCACCAGCGCGGCGAGACGGGGCGTGATCTCGTACGCCTCGGGGTGCATGGTGTGCTGCGAGGGATCCTCCGTCTCCACTGGCTTGAACGTGCCGGGACCGATCTGCAGATCGAGCCCAGCCACGACCACCCCGGCGGCAGACAGGGTATCGAGGAGGGCAGGGGTGAAGTGCAGCCCGGCGGTGGGCGCGGCTACGCTGCCCTCCAAGCGGGCGTACACCGTCTGATACCGCGATTCGTCGAGCTCAGTCGGGTCGCGGTTGATATATGGCGGCAGGGGCAGACGCCCGAAACGCTTCATCGCCTCATCCGCCGTCAGACCGATGAATCGCACCAGCCGGTTGCCGTCGGGCAGCACCTCAACCGTCTCGACCCAGGCGCCCGAGCCCAACTCGATTTGCTTCCCGGGCCGCAGGGCCGTCCCTGGCTTGCCCATAGCCACCCAGGTATCGCCGGCGCCCGGATGGATCAGGAGAATTTCCGCGGCGGCTCCGGATTGGCGCTCGCCGAGCAGTCGGGCGTGGCGCACCTTAGTGGTGTTCAGGACCACCAGATCGCCGGGCGCAATCAGGGTGGGCAGTTCGCTGAAGGTCGAGTCCACGATGGCCGACGCGCCGATCGCAGTGCGCTCGCCGAGGAGGCTGATCCGGCGTGGGAGCACTCCGGTTCTCGGGAGCTGGCGGCGGTCGGACGGACCCTGCCTCCGGTCGTTCCGCAACACTACCAGGAGCTTGCTTCCAGCTCGATCGGTCAGCGGCTCTTGGGCGATGAGCTCGGGCGGAAGTTGGTAATCGAAGTCGGAGGTGCGGAGGGGCTCAGGCGTCAAAGATGGTTGCCTGTCGGCCGGGAGGCGTAAGGCCAAAGCGTCGGTACGCGAGCGGCGTGGCACAGCGGCCTCGTTGGGTGCGCTCCAGGAATCCCTGCTGGATCAGGTATGGCTCGTACACATCCTGCAACGTCCCGGCGTCCTCCCCGACCGCCACCGCCACGGTGCCGAGTCCGACCGGGCCTCCACCAAACTTCTCGATGATGGTGGTGAGGATTTTGGCGTCCATGTCGTCCAACCCGAATTCGTCCACATTGAGCCGGCCCAGCGCCGCAACCGCCACGGCGGCGCTGACCCGGCCATCGGCTTTGACCTGCGCGTAGTCGCGCACCCGCCGGAGCAACCGGTTCGCCACCCGCGGCGTTCCGCGGCTCCGCCGGGCGATCTCTGCGGCGCCCTCGGCCTCGACGACGATCCCCAGGATGTCGGCCGAGCGGGTGACGATGCGTTGCAAATCCTCGGGCGGATAAAAGCCCAGTCGCTCGACGATTCCGAAACGGGCGCGCATCGGCGGTGTCAGCAGTCCGAACCGGGTGGTAGCGCCGATCAAGGTGAACTTCTCGAGGGCCATGGGGATGGTCTGCGCATTGGGGCCGTCGGCAATGCGCACGTCGATCCGAAAGTCCTCCATGGCAGGATACAGGAATTCCTCCAGCGCCGGCCTCAGGCGGTGGATCTCGTCGATGAATAGCATGTCTCCCGCGGTCAGGGAGGTCAGAACGCCGACCAGGTCACCCGGCTTTTCGAGCACCGGCCCCGAGGTGGTGCGGAGCTGCACCCCCATCTCCCGCGCCATCAGCATGGCCAGCGTCGTCTTGCCCAGCCCGGGAGGTCCAAAGAAGAGCGTGTGGTCCAGGGTCTCGCGTCGCTGCCTGGCCGCGTCGATAGCGATCTGGAGGGACGTCTTGACCTGGCTCTGACCCACAAACTCGTCCAAGCGGGACGGCCGGAGTGCAGCGTCCGCGCTGGTCTCTTCCGGCAGAGCGTCGGGGGTGGTGACCTGGAGTCGCGTCATGCTGGAAGGTAAGCGGGAAGGACTGTCCCGTCAGTCATCAAGACGCGCCCTCCATCGCACCGGCCGGATATCAGGCTCGACGATGTGTTTCGCATGGCAGGTCACGCAGCGGTCGCTCGCCTGCTCGGTGCGCACCGCCACCAGCTTGCGGTTGGTGGCGCCACATCGGGTGCAGTTCCATTCGGCGGTCGTGGCCGGTGTCGTCATCGGTTATGTCGCTCCGCGGGTTGCGGCCAGCTGCTGGAGGGCGCGTCGTATCAACTGCGGCGTTTCGGCCGGAGCCCCGTCTGCCAGCGCAGCGCGAACGGCGTCGTCTGCCGCCGCGACCCCGTAGCCCAATCCCATCAGAGCCTGGACGGCGTCTTCCGAGCCGGCCGCACGGCCGCCGGCGGGCTCCACTACGACGTCGCTGAAGCGGTCCTGCAGCTCAAGCACCAGGCGCTCCGCCTTCTTTCGGCCGATGCCGCTCACCGAGCTGAGCGCGGTCAGGTCGCGTGCCAGGATGCTGCGCACGGTTCGTTCAGGGCCGAGCGCGGACAAGAGCGCAAGCGCCAGCTTGGGGCCGAAGCCGGTGGCGCCGAGCAGACGCTGAAACACCTGGCGCTCGGTACTGGTATCGAACCCGTACAGGGCCCATCCGTCCTCTTTGACCACCAACTCGGTGAAGAGGCTGACGCGGGTTCCCCTCGATGGAAGCCGGACGGCGACGCCAACGGGCACGGTGAGGGCGTACCCCACACCACCATCGGTCTGCACCACGAGTGTCTCGCCGTGGCGCTCGGCGAGAACGCCGGTCACAGTTGCGATCATCGCGCGCCCGTCTTCTGGCGGGCAAAGGCGAGCCGCGCGGGAGCCATCATCAGGTGAGTGAGGGCGACAGCAACTCCGTCCGCCGCATCGTGGGGTGCAGGGGCGGTTTTCAGCCGCAACAGCTGGGCGACCATGTATCCCACCTGCGGTTTGAGCGCGGCTCCGCGACCTACGATGGTTTTCTTGATCAGGGCGGGAGAATACTCCGCGATCTCGACCCCGGCCAGTTCGGCCGCGAGCAGAATCACTCCGCGGGCATGGCTCAGCACCACGGCGGTGCGGACGTTCTTTCCGTAGAACGCGCTCTCGACCGCGACCGCATCAGGTGCGTGCCGGCTGATGAGGGCGACGACCCCGTCGTGCAGGACCCGGAGCCGGGACGGCAGTGGATCCCGCGCGCCGGTTGTCATTGTCCCGCACTCGAGCAGGCGGGAGGGGCGCCCGGGCATGCCTTCCACGACCCCGTAGCCCATGACCGCCGTCCCGGGGTCGATGCCGAGCACCTTCAATGGCCCAGCCTCAGGCTTCCGCCTCTGCCAGCTGAGCTGCGTCGATATCGAAGTTGGAAAAGACCTTGGAGACATCGTCGAGCTCCTCCAGCACGTCCATGAGCCTGACGATCCGTTCGGCGTCCGCGCCTTCAACCCGAACAGTATTGCGCGGCACCATCGCGAGCTCGGCGGTTTCAATCTCGAATCCCTTGCCCCGTAGCGAGTCCTGCACTGCGTGAAACATGGACGGGGTCGTGGTCACGAGATACTGATCGCCCTCGCGGCTGAAGTCCTCGGCCCCGCTGTCGAGCGCGGCCTCCAGAGCGGTGTCCTCATCCTGCCGGGAACTCCCCAGGTAAATCTGGCCCTTCCGATCGAACATCCAGGCCACCGAGTTCGTGGCGCCCAGGTTGCCCCCGTTCCGGCTGAACGCATAGCGAATCTCGGCGACGGTGCGGTTGGCGTTGTCGGTGGTGACCTCGATAAAAATCGCCGCTCCCCCGGGACCGTAGCCCTCGTAGGTCAGCTCCTCGTAGACACTCCCTTCCAGCTCGCCGGTGCCCTTCTTGATGCCGCGATCGATGTTTTCTCCCGGCATGTTGACCGCTTTGGCCGCGTCGATGGCGGTGCGCAGGCGGGGGTTGCCCGCGGGGTCGCCGCCTCCGGCCCGGGCCGCAACCGTGATTTCCCGTATGACCTTGGTCCAGGACGACGCGCGTTTGGCATCAGTGATGGCCTTCTTGCGCTTGATCTGCTTCCATTTGCTATGGCCGGCCATGGCCGAACTCCTTCTATAGCGTGGGGCCAGGATGGCGGCTGCGGAAGAATGCCTGCGGCATGCGGAAACATAAGGGCCACACCCGCTTGCGGCAACGCGGTTGGTCCGCTAAGCTCACCCCTATGCCAACTCTCAGACCGCTTCTCGGCGCGGCATGCGCACTTCTTTTGGCGTGCGGGTCCGACTCACCTCCGCCGACCAAAACGGCCAGCTCCTTTGAGGTTTTTTCTAATCTCCCGCTTCCTCCCGGCGGCAAGTTCGTGTCGCGCGCGGGCAGCGCGGATGCCCTCCAGCTCACCCTGTTCAGCCCGGGTGAGTCGGACGGCGTGGTCGAGTACTATCGCGGCGTGCTCAGCAAAGGAAAGTGGCGGCTGGTGAGCGACATGAAGAAGCCGGACGGGACCGTGGTGCTGTACGCCGAGCAGGATGGACCACCGCTGTGGGTGAGCATCTGGCCCACCACCGACAGCGCGGGGACCATGGTGCAGCTGGCCGGGGCAGTTGTTGGCGGCGATTCAGCGAAAGCCGGGCGGCCCAATCCAAAAACCTCCGGGAGCTAAGTAACTCGCTCCTCGGTCAGTCCGCATCCAGCATGTCTACAAAGCGCAGCCAACGGGGATAGAAGTAGAGGTCGACGAAGCCGGTAGGTCCATTGCGGTTCTTGGCCAGGATCAGCTCCGTCGCACCCTCCACCCCTTGCCCCGGCCGGTACATCTCCTCCCGATACAGCATCAGAATCACATCGGCGTTCTGTTTGATGGCACCGAGGCCGCCCAGATCATCGAGGGTCGGACGCGGGTCAGGCCGTCTCCCGCGTAGCTGCGGCAGCTGCGCGGTAACCAGCACCACGAGATCCCGAGCCACCGCCAGCGCCTTCAGCGCCCGGACCGACTGCGCCACCCGTTCTTCCAATCGGACGGACGGCCGTGGAGGGGTGGTGAGCTGCAGCGAATCTACCACCAGGAGCTGACGCCGAGGGACCATCTCGAGCGCGTCGCTGACTTCGGCGAAGTCCATTCCGAGCAGCGGTTTGACCAGGAGGGGAGTGTCTCTCAGCCGGACCGCCGCGGCCCCCACCGCGGCTCGGCTCACATCGTCCAGGTGGCCTTGGCGCAGCTCGTCTACCGACACTTTGGCTTCGAGCGCGAGGGCTCGCTCCATCACACGCTCAGGCCCCATTTCGCCGGAGAAGTACATGGTGGGAGATCCTGCCGCCGCGGCCCGGATAGCGATGCCGAGACCCAGCGCGGACTTGCCACTCCCGACGTCGCCGGCAAGCACAATCAAATCTCGCCGCCGGGGCCCGCCGGCCAGGAGCCGATCGAGCGAGGCAAAGCCGGTGGGTACGGTATCGGCCGGCGACGCGCCATTCATCCGCTCGTCGATTTCCACCACCAGTTTTTCCAGCAGTGAGGCGGATGCGTGGTGTTTCTTTGTGAGGCGGGGCATGGCGAAGTATAAGGGCAGCGGGGCAGCTGGACAGCGGGACAGTGCGCGCGAACGTCAGCCCAAGTGTTGCCTCGCCTGACGTGCTGCGAGTGCGACGGCTTCACCCGCTTCCGGGCCGCCAGTGTCGCGCGCCGGCGCAACCAGCTGGCTCAGCACCTGCGCCGCGGTGTCAGCTCGCGCATCGCGCAGCTGAGTGATGGCCGCGCCGAGTGCGCGCCGGAGCGGTGGCGGCATGGTGAGACTGGAGAGCCGGCGCTCCAGCGCCTGTACCCGGCGGCGCTGGGCCCGCTCAGCGGGAGGCGGGTCCAGCAGCAGGTCCTGGACGACGCGCACGGTCAGCCATAGCGCAAAGATCCCCCCGCGCTTGGGCCCGCGTCCGACCGCTGGCAGCAGCGCGAGCAGCGCGCTTGCGGCCGGATCCCAGCCGTTCACCCGAGTGATCTCCGGAGCGCCTCGTACACCCCGCCCGGCGGGATATCGAGCATGCAGCGATGGTGGCCGAGAGGACAGCGGGAGCTCCCCTGGGCGGTGCACGGCCGGCAGGGCAGCGGCAGCTCCAGTACCGAGGCCGTACTGGTGTAGGGGAAAAACCCAAAGGCCTCGACCGTCGGCCCGAAGAGCGCCACCACCGGAGCGCCCACACTCGTGGCCATGTGCATAACGCCGGTGTCGCCTGAGACCAGCGCCCGGGCGCGCTGCAGCAATGCGCCAGTCGCCTGGAGTCCGAAGACACCCGCGGCACTCGCCACCCTGCCGCCGCTGCCTTGGGCCAGCGCCGCGCCCAGCTCCGCATCGTCCGGCCCGCCCACTACCGCCACCGTATGCCCGTCCTTGACGGCGCGGTCCACCAGCATGCGCCAGTGGTCCACCGGCCAGCGCTTGGTGGCGTGTGCCGCGCCAGGCGCCACCGCAATCAGACTGGGGGTCTGGTCGAGTCCCAGCGACGCGAGCCAGCCCGACACCTGCTCGCCCGCTTCCCGGCCGAGAAAGAATTCCGGCGGGTGGCCGTCCGGCTCGACCCCGAGGTCGCGAGCGGCGGAAAAGTAGCGCTCCGCCACGGGCCTGCGATCCCGGTATCGATTGCGCTTGGCGTAAATCAGCCAGGCTCGTGTCAGCCGGTGCTTGGGGTAGGAGCGCCAGCGGCCCGGCACCAGGAGCTGGAGCGCCCGGCTCCTCAAGCTGTCATGCAGATCGAGCAGGTGACTGTATCGGTCGCCTCTGAGCTCCGTCGCCAGCCGGAAGAGCGACCCGCCCGGTGCCATGCCGATCACGCGGTGCACATGCGGGTTATGGCTCAACAGCGGCACATACTCGCGCTTGGTGAGCACAGTGACGCGGGCCCCCGGGTGGGCTCGCCCGATGGCTCGCAGCAGCGGTGTGGTGAGCAGGATGTCCCCGATGGAGCTGAAACGAACTGCCAGGACGTTCGGAGAAGTGGAGGCGCGGGGCACGGGCAGAAGCTACCAGCGTAAGCGGTAGGCGGTAAGCGGGTCGAGCGTGATGACCAGCGGGCCGGCGCGCGGTTAGCTTTGGAGCATGCCCCGGCCGAAGAGCATCCTGTGGGTCGACGATGAGGTGGAGAGCCTCACCTCGCACATCCTGTTCCTCGAGGAGCAGGGCTTTGCTGTGGAGACCACTCCGCACGGGGATGACGCGCTGGTCCTGCTGCAGCGGCAGCCATACGGGGTGGTCCTCCTCGACGAGCAGATGCCCGGCCGCCGGGGCCTGGATCTCTTCCAGGCCATCCGTGCCATCGACCACGGCATGCCGGTCGTGATGGTCACCAAGAGCGAAGAGCCTGAGACCCTCAAGGACGCGATTGGCGCCGAGATCTCCGACTATCTCATCAAGCCGGTGAACCCCCGGCAAATTCTCTCGGTCGTCACCCGGCTGCTCGACGGAGACCGGATCAGGCAGCAGCGATTGTCGAGGGACTTCGCCACCCGCTTCCGTGAACTGGAGGCACGGCGCGGGAGTCCCCTGGCCTGGCGTGAGTGGGTGGAAGTAGTGGTGGAGCTGGCGGAGTGGGAGGTGCGTCTGGGCCAGGCGGATGAGCCGGGACTTCAGGATGCGTTGCGCACGCTTCAGGACAGCATGCGCCAGGACTTTGCCCGCTATCTCCAGCGGAACTACGCCAGCTGGCTGCACGAGGGCGACACCGACCGGCCGCCGCTATCGGTGGACATCGGGGCGGAGTTCCTCCGGCCGATTCTGGACCTGCACGGCAGAGCCATGCTCGTGGTGGTCGACTGTCTCCGCCTGGACCAGTGGGCCATGATCCGTCCCCTGATCAGCGCCCGTTTCGATATCGAGACCGCGCACTACTTCTCGATCCTGCCCACGGCCACTCCCTTCGCGCGGAACGCCATCTTCAGCGGCCTCTTCCCGGCCGAGATCAAGGCCCGGTATCCAAAGTGGTGGCACGACAACGAGGAGGCCAGCCTCAACGCACACGAGGCCGACTTGCTGACAGAGCACATGCGTGAGCTCACCGGGCGGCAGGTGCCGGTGCACTACGAGAAGGTGTTCACCGCGGCCGATGGCGAAGGTCTGCTCAAGCGATTGCCGGCGCATCTGGCGCAGGACGGGGTCACCGCCCTGGTCTTCAACTTCATCGATCAGCTGACCCATGGCCGGACCGAGAACTCAACCCTCTTCGAGGTGGCCCGGGATACCCCGGCGCTGCGAAACCTGACCCGCACCTGGTTCGAGCGCTCGCCGCTCTGGGATGCGCTGCGCGAGGCCGAGCGCCGGGGTGTGCCGGTGCTGCTGACCACGGACCACGGCTCGATTCACTGCCACACCCCGGCAACGGTTTTCGCCAAGCGGGATACCACCTCCAATCTGCGCTACAAGTTCGGCGAGGATCTCCGGGCCCAGGACCCCGACTCGGCGTTGGCTGTGGACGATCTGGCGAGCTTCGGTCTCCCCACCCGCACTCCGGGCACCCGTCTCCTGCTGGCGACCGGGGACCGGTTCTTCGTGTACCCGACCAAGCTCCGCGAGTATCAGGCCCGCTACCGTGGCTCGTTCCTCCATGGCGGGGTGTCTCCCGAGGAAGTGCTGCTGCCGATCGCCCTGCTCACGCCGCGGCACGGATAAGGTGCGGCCCGAGCTCAGGCTCCTGCGGCTCATCATCCCGTACCGAGGTCTGCTCACGATCGGGCTCGGTACCACCATGCTGGCCTCCCTGCTCGATGGCTTCACGCTGGTGCTGCTGGTTCCGCTGTTGAAGCATCTCTTCGGCACGTCCGGCAGTCTGCGGACCGGTTCGACCCAACTCGAATCCCTCATCAACCGGATGGTAGAGCCTCTCGTTGGCGGCCTTACACCCGGGCAGGCTGCCGCTCGGCTGGTGATGCTGCTGGTGGTCGGGCTGGTCCTCAAGAATGCGCTGAGCTATGCCGCGACCCAGGTGTCGGTGCGGGCACAGGAGGGTCTGGTCCGGGACCTTCGCACCCGCCTGTTTGGCCACCTGCTCACGCTTGATCTCGGCTTCTTCCAGCGGACCCGCGGTGGGCAGCTGATCTCGGGAATCATCACCGAGGTGGATCAGACCAAGACTGTAATTACCGCCTCGTTGCTCTCATTGTTTCAGAACCTGGTCGTGGTAACGGTCACACTCTTTATCCTGAGTCAGATCTCCCTCCGTCTTACGCTCCTGACGCTCGCGTTCGTTCCGTTTCTCGTTATTGGGCTTCAGGCGCTGCTCCGGAGGCTCCGGGCCCACGCCCGCGCCCGGGCTCATGAACGTGGCGAGGTGACCGCCACCGTGGCGGAGCGCTTGGGCGCCATCCGGCTGATCAGGTCGTACGGCGAGGAGGACCGTGAGACGGCGCGCTTCCGGAGCCAGGCGGAGCGCTACCGAAAGCGGGTCATCCGCACCCAGCGGTTTTCGTCGCTCACCAGCCCGGTCACCGAAGTCTTCTCCGGCTTTCTCGTCATCCTGATCATCTGGGCAGGCAGCAAGCCTGCGCTGGTGGGTCTGGGCGCTCCGTTGGCACCCGAGGCGATCATTGTGTTCCTCATGGCCGCGCTCAAGCTCACGTCACCGCTCAAGACCATCGCCTCGTTCCCGGCCGTCATGGCAGTAACACTCGCCAGCGCCGAGCGGATTTTCGAGTTTCTCGATCAGCCTTCCACCGAGGTCGAGCGGCCCGACGACGTGCCGGCAAGGTTCGAGCAAGAGGTCGTCTTCGACCGGGTCTCCTTCCGCTATGGCGACGGTGACCTGGTGCTTCGCGACGTCTCGTTCACGCTGCCCAAGGGAAAGATCGTGGCGCTGGTGGGCCCCTCGGGTGCGGGAAAGACCACCCTGGCCGACCTGCTCCCCCGATTTCACGATCCAGTCAGCGGCCAGCTCCTCATGGACGGCGTGCCGCTTACCCGGATTGGTCGGCGGTCGCTTCGCGCGCTGATGGGTGTGGTAAGCCAGGATACCGTGCTGCTCAACGACACGGTAAGGGCCAACATCGCGTACGGGTCTCCCGGCGCCACCGCGGAGCAGATCGAGGCTGCGGCCGAGGCGGCAAACGCGGGCTCCTTTCTCGCAGCGCTGCCGCAGGGCTTCGACACCGTGCTCGGCGAACGGGGGACGCGCCTTTCCGGCGGACAACGGCAGCGGATTGCCATCGCCCGGGCCCTGCTGAGAGATCCTCCGATTCTTATTCTGGACGAGGCCACCAGCGCGCTCGACACCGAGTCGGAGCGTCTGGTCCAGCAGGCCATCGAACGGCTGATGCAGGACCGCACCGTGCTCGTCATCGCTCACCGCCTGGCCACGGTCCGAGACGCCGACGAGATCGTGGTGCTTGATGGCGGCAGCGTGGCGCAGCGCGGCAGTCACGACGAACTGCTTCGCGCCGGTGGGCTCTACCGCAGGCTGTACGATCTCCAGTTTCGCGGGGAGGAGTCCGCCCTCGGAGCCAAGCTGTGACCCTGGGGCGAATGCGTCTGTCAGTGGTTGTCACCACCTACAACAATCCCCGCGGGCTCCAACTGGTGCTGGCGGGGCTGCTGCGTCAGAGCCTCCAGAACTTCGAGCTCCTGGTGGCCGACGACGGCAGCGGGCCCGAGACGGCCGCGATGATCGTGGAGTTTGCCGCTCGCGCTCCATTTCCGGTGCGGCATGTGTGGCATCCTGACGAGGGCTTCCGCAAGTGCACCATCTGCAACCGGGCCATTGTCGAGGCCGCCGGCAACTACCTCGTGTTCTTCGACGGGGACTGCATACCGGGCCGGCACTGTCTGAAAATTCACACGACAGCCGCGCGCCGCGACAGCTATCTCGCCGGTGGCGCCGTCTACCTGGACCGGCGGCTGTCTGCGCAGCTCACACCTGAGGACGTCTTCTCCGGGAGACTGGACCGGCCCGGCCTCTGGTGGACCCGGGTGAACAAGCGCCGCCGGCTCCTGGTGCGCCACCTGCCTGTGATCCGAGACATGATGAACCGGCGAGTACCCCGTGAGCCGAGCTGGCGGGGGGGGAATTCGTCGGCCTGGGCCGAGCACATGCGCGCGGTGGGCGGTTTCGACGAGCGATTCACCTATGGCTTCGAGGATGCCGACTTCGGACACCGCCTCCAGGCCCTGGGAATTCACGGCCACTCGATTCGCTACAGCAATCCCGTCATGCATGTGGAGCATGCGCGCCCCTACGCCGACCCGCTGCAGCTGGCCCGCAACAAGAAGCTGTACGACGAAAACCGGGCGCTGCGCCTGGTGTGGACACCGCACGGTCTTCCCGCGCCTTGACGTCACCCACGGTCCTCCAGGTGCTGCATCAGGGCGGCGGCGCCGGCTCGGTCACCTCGACGCTGCACCTGAGCCTGGGACTGGCCCGCGTGGGCCTGCACGTCCGCTTCGTGTGCCCACCCGGTTCAGAAGTCGAAGCGCTGGCGCGGGAGGGCGGTCTCGAAGTGCACCCGCTCGTCCTGCTGCCGCATCGCCGGCGAGCCAACGCGAACGCCCTGGCCCAATTCCTGGATCGGCATCCGGTGGACCTGATCAACTCCCAAAGCGCGAGAGACCGGGAGGCGCTCACCTGGCTGTCACTGACAGGCCGCCTGCGCAGTCCGCTGGTGGTGACTCGACGCCAGATGCCACGGACCTTCATCCTGGAGAACTGGCTTGCCGGCCGGGCAGCGGACCAGGTTGTGGCCGTCAGCCGCGCAGTGGCCGACGCGCTGGTCCGGCGTGGTACCCCGCGTCGCAAGCTTAGGGTCATTCCCAATGGAGTCGTGACCGATCGGATCGACCGGCCGGTGGCTCCTGCCGTTCTGGAGCAGTGGCGAGAGCGCATCGGCTGGGAGCCGTCGCGGCGGACGATTGGGGTTGTGGCGCGGCTCAAGGATCAACCGGTGCTGCTGCAGGCACTGAATGCGGTGCGCACGCCGGTACGCCTGGTGCTGGCCGGGGTGGATCCCACGACCGCGCTGACCGATCTCGCGTCTGGCGTGGCGGCACGGCATGCAGTAGTCTGCCTCCCGTTCACTCCCGATATCCGCGGACTCTATGACTTGCTGGAGCTGGTGCTGCTGCCGTCGCGTTCCGAGGGCCTCTCGCAGGGTTTGCTCGAGGCCATGGCCTTGGGAAAGCCGGTGATCGCCTCGGCCGCCACCGGGAACCTGGACCTGATCACCGACGGCGTGGATGGTCGCCTGGTGCCGCCACTCCGGGCAGAGGCGTGGGCCGGCGCGATCGAGGAACTGTTGGGACAGCCGCAGCTGGCCGGACGTCTTGGTGCAGCCGGCCGACACACCGCGCGGGTCACCTTTTCACTCGAGCATACCGTGGAGCGAACCGCCCGTCTCTATGATGACCTGCTGACTCGAGATCCCCAGCCCAGAGCTCGCCTTCTCGGAGCGTCCTCGTGGTGAAGGTTTCCGGCTTTACGATCGTTCGCAATGCGGTCAAGCTCGACTTTCCGGTTGAGGCGAGTATCCGCTCCATCCTGCCCATCTGCGATGAAGTCGTGGTCAATGTGGGCCGCTCGGAGGACGACACCCTCGAGCTGATCCGGTCGATCAAGGATCCCAGGATTCGGATCCTGGAGACCGAGTGGGACATGACCCGGCGGAACACCGTGCTCGGATACGAGACGCATCGGGCCATGCGCGCCTGTGCGCACCAATGGGGGGTGTACATCCAGGCCGACGAAGTGCTGCACGAAGACGGTGCGGAAGCGCTGGGCGACGCCATTCAGAAATCAGACGAAGACCACCGGATCGAAGGGCTGCTGGTGCGGTATGTCCACTTCTATGGAGGCTTCGACACCGTGGCCACCCACCGCCGCTGGTACCGGCGTGAAGTGCGCGCGGTCCGTCTGGCGCCGGAGCTCGACATCCGCCCCTACCAGGGCGCCCAGGGCTTCCGGGTGGGTCCGGGTCATCGAAAAATCAGGGCTCGACTGACGGGAGCGGAGATGTTCCACTACGGGTGGGCTCGTCCGGCCCAGGCCCTGCGTGAGAAACGAGACCTTGGCCGAACCATGTACCCCTGGCGCGACGCCAGCGAGAGCCTGCCTCTGCTGGCCTGGATGCCGGGGCTGGAGCGCTTTAAGGGGACTCACCCCGAGGTGGCCCACCGCTGGATCGGCCCCCGGAGCTTCGATCCGGACCGGGTAATCGGGCCGCGGCGCTTCCGCTGGCGGTTTCTGCGTTACTACGTGTCCACCGCCATCGAGCGGCTGACCGGAGTGCGGGTCTTCGAGTTTCGGAATTACGAGATCGTCTGAGGCAGCGTGTACCCACGCCCTTCGAGCAAGAGGCGGACACGGTGGGCGTAGGTGTGGTGTTCCAGCGCGTGAAGCCGGCCGGCCTCCGCGATTCGCCTCCGCTCGTGCGGACGATCCAGATAATGCCGCACCTGCTCGAGGCCGTGCTCGACGTTTCGATACCAGGCGCAGTGCACCCCGTCCCCGCCGAGCACCTCGATACCCTCGACCCACTCGCCCAGATAGAAGCCGCCGCACCCCATCACCTTCCACATCCGGTTTGATGCCGAGGCGGTCTGCGACTCCATGTCGGGCACCGAATGGGCTCCCAGCGATATCGCGGCGCCGCCCACGGCCTGAGCGTATCCCTTCCCGTAGATCGGTCCGCCGACCACCGGCAGATCCGGCGGTGCCTTCCGCCAGCCGGGGCCCCGAATCTGCAAATCAAACTGAGCTGCCAGAGCTTGCAGCACGGTGTTGCGGTGGGGTGAGTTGCCGCCGATGAACGCTACCTCGCAGCGGAACCGCGGGGGGACAACACGGGCGGGCTGGTCGAGCTCAGGGTCCATGCCCTGCGGCAGGTGGAACACGTTGGACACGCCGAGCGAACGGTAGGTCTCCACGGTCGGCAGGTAGGTCACAAACATTGCGTCTGCCAGCCGGCCCAGGGTCAGCACATCCTGGATCGGGGGAACCCGGAGATCGAAATACCAGAAGGCCGAGTATCGGCCCCGGATAATTCGCTTGAGCCGATCTTCACCCAGCAGCGTTGCGTGCCGGGCCAGAATCACGGTGTCGGGCTGGAACGATTCCACCCGTCGCTCCAGCAGTGGCGCCGCGAACCGCCCCAGGTTCTGGGTCCAGGTAACGACGTTGACCAGACGGCAGGTGTGGCCCAGCGAGCGTACCGCCCGCGCGATGGCCGATTCGTTCTTGTGACTCCGTCCAGCTCCGATGACGACGACGCGCAGGCGTACCTCGAGCATGATGTGAAGGTGGGTCGCCGGAAAGATAGTGACCCCGCTACCTTGTCGGGCATGCGCCAGCCAACCCAGCTGCTTCTCACTTTCGACTTCCCGCCCATGGGCGGGGGCATCGCACGGATGATGGGTGAGCTGACTCGGCGATTCCCGCCCCACAGTCTGGTGGTGTCCACCGGGCAGTGGCCTGGCAGTGAGTCGGTGGACGCAGCGCTGGTTAATCGTGTGGATCGTCTCAGCCTGTCCAGCCGCCGGCTGCGAACGATCCAAGGCCTCGTGACCTGGTCTCGCCGGGCCAGCGCTCTTGCCAAATTGACCGAGCCGGAATTCGTCTGGTGCGGCAACTTCAAGCCGGCCGGCTATCCCGCTCGCTGGGTGCACCAGCGCTTCGGTACGCCCTACGGCATTTTTCTGTACGGCACCGACCTTCTCCTGCTGCAACACCGTCTTCGTGACTCCGCCCTCAAGCGGCGAACCGCCCGCGCCCTCATCAGTTCGGCCGCCGTGCTGGTTACGATCAGCCGCTGGACCCGGGATCTCGCGCGAACGGTCCTGGCCGACCTGGGGTTTGGAGCGGATGAGGTCGACGTGCGCATTCTGCCTCTAGGGACGGACCCGCGTCACTTCCGTCCCGGCGTCGATCCGTCCGATGTGCGCGCGCGCTACGGCTTGGACGACGGCCGCTGGCTCCTCACCGTGGCACGGCTGGTAGCGCACAAGGGAGTCGATACCGTCATCCGTGTCGTGGCAGCGCTGGCACGCGAGTACCCCAGCCTCAAGTACGCCGTGGTCGGCTCGGGGCCTATGCGGGAGCAGCTGGAGACACTGGCCCGTGGGCTTGGCATCGCGGACCGGGTACGATTCCTTACCAAGGTGCCGGACGCCGATCTGCCGGGCCTCTACAACAACGCCGAGATCTATCTGGGTGTGTCGCGAGCCGAGGGATTGATGATGGAGGGGTTCGGGATCTCCCTCAGCGAGGCATCAGCCTGCGGGATTCCGGTGGTAGGTGGGTCGAACGGCGGAATACCTGACGCCGTTCGTGAAAACGAGACCGGGCTGCTCGTGGATGCCCAGCACCCCGATCCCGTGATTGCGGTGGTGCGCACGCTGCTGGAGAATCGCGACCTCGCCCAACGGCTGGGCGCGGGTGGCAGGCAGGCGGTAGAGAGCTTTTACAACTGGGATCGCGTCGCCGCCGACGTGGTTAGGATGGGTGCCGAGCTCGGGGTGCGGCGCGGGTCCCCAGTGACGACGCCTTAGAAGGAGGCAGGTCGCAGATGAACGCTACGATACAATCGTCCCAGATGGCGGACTACGATCGTCAGTATCACATCTGGCGGGAAAACCAGGGGTCGCGCGGACTCGATCTGGAGTGGCGTCTCAGTCACCTCCTCTGGCGGCAGCGCGTGTTGCTCCGGCGCTTCCCGCCTGATCGGAAGCGGGTCCTGGACTTTGGGTGCATGGATGGGGTTTTTACGCTGAAGCTGCAACGACTCGGCGCCGAAGCGGTGGGCTACGACATCTCGCGGGAGGCCCTCGCGCAGGCCGAGAGGTTTCGCGGCCCCGCCGTGCATCCGACCTTTACTACGGTAGCCCCGGGACCAGGCCAGTTCGACCTGGTCTACTGCAACGAGGTGCTCGAACACGTGGAGGACGATGCCACGTTCGTGGGGGAGCTGGTCACGTTCCTCGCGCCTGGCGGACTCTTGGTGGGCACGACTCCGGTAGGGCGCTACTTCTGGGATCCGGACCACAAGCGGGAGTATGACGCCGCGACGCTGGAGCGGGCTCTTTCACCGTGGGGTGACGTCCGGATACGCCGCTTCTATCGCACCCCGCTCCGCAACCTGCTGCCCTTCCGGCAAACCGGCGCGGCAGTGTTCATCTTCGAGGTCAGGCCGCGGAGTCTTCCGGACGCACGCTGATGGCGTAGGTAGGACAGTTGAGAACGTAGGCACCGTCAATGGGAGACCAGCTTTGAACCGGAGCGAGGACTTCGGCCTTGCCCCGCGGATCCAGACGGAAAACCTGGGGTGCCTGTACCACGCACGAGCCGCACCCGACGCAGCGGTCCTCGTCCACCAGCACCCTGAGGCGGCGGGTCGGGTGCATCCCACGGGCGACCCCACTTAACTGTGTGCCCAGCTGGTCGAGCGTATTCGCGGTGGCCCGGTACCCCGCATCGATGAGCTCTTCGGTCTTGTCGAAGGCGAACATGGAGATGTGTTCCACCCGGGGCTGGACCAGAACCAGCGGTGGGCCCTTCCAGTCGCGGAGCTGCGTTTCGATCTGGGTCTGCATGACGATCTCGAGACCGCGGCTGTAAGTTGCGGCAAAGCCCTGGGTCTCGAGCGCCGAACGGCGCACACTCATCGCGGCAACATTGACAGCCAGGATTGGTCCCTGGCCCAGTGAGGCGGCCATGCGCACCGGCAGGTTTTCTATGATGGCGCCATCGACATACGAGCGGCCGTCGATCTCCCGCGGCGGGAAGATGCCCGGCAGGGCGCATGACGCGGCAACGGCATCCGCCACTTTCGCGCTGCGTAGTCCGGGCAGCCCCCACATGACCTGCATACCGGAGTGAAGGTCCACCGTGTTGATGAGGAGGCGACGCTTGAGGTCTCCAAAGGTGGCATTCCCGACCAGGCTGCCGACGAGTAGTTCCAGCGGCTCGCGGCGATAGAGCGACGGGGCAAGGAGTCGGCGGAAGGCAACGTCGGCACGGGCGACCTGAAAGACATCACGGCGACGGACCAGACGCGCCCGAGCTTCCATGGTTTTCAGCGGAACCCCGGCCGCCCAGGCGGCGCCGATAAGCGAGCCGATGCTGGAACCGACCACCAGGCTCGGCACCAGACCCCGCTCCTCCAGGGCCTTCAGCACACCGATGTGCGCCAGACCTTTTAGGCCGCCGCCACTCAGGACCAGGGTGAACGGGCTGTCGGGTATCACAGGGGGTACCTGCCAAAGGTTGCAGTGATGTCCTGCCTGAAACAAAAATGCAAGAATCGTGCGCCCTGTTTGGTGGGAGCCGGGTTAAGTCCTGGTGTGGCCGACGCCCGCTGGCGCGAGGTAACCTACGTCACAGGACTGTGATGCCTGAGCGGGTGTTGCGGGACAGATTCCGGCGCGACCACTTCTTTCAGCTGGGGGTGTTCTTTGTCGCGGTGGTGGTGGCCGCGGCGGTCTTCGCTCCATGGCTGGCTCCCCACAACCCCATTACGGGGGACCTCAGGAACGCCTACCTGGTTGAGCCGGGATCCCGGTTCCTGCTGGGGACCGATACCCAGGGTCGTGATGTGCTGAGCCGGGTGCTCTACGGTGCCCGGCTTTCCCTGTCTGTGGGCCTCATTTCGCAGTCGGTCTCGGTAACCCTCGGTGTGCTGCTGGGACTGCTGGCCGGCTACTACGGCCGTTGGGTGGACGCCCTGGTGATGCGCCTGGCCGACATCACCCTGGCATTTCCCACGCTGCTCCTGCTCATCGCGGTGGCTGCCGCCGTCAAACCCTCGCTGCCGGTGGTCTTTGTGGTGATTGGCGTGGTGGGCTGGGCCGGGATGGCGCGGCTGGTTCGGAGCCAGGTGCTGGTTCTGAGACATTCCGAGTTTGTCCTGGCGGCCCGGGCTCTGGGCGCGCGCGACCGGCGTGTCCTTTTGCGCCACTTGCTACCCAATGTGAGGACACAGGTGATTATCGCGGCAACCCTCGGCATCGCGGGGGCGATCATGGCCGAAGCGGCCCTGTCGTTCGTCGGCCTCGGGGCCCAGCCGCCCACGCCCAGCTGGGGAGCCATGGTGGCCGATGGGCGGGACCTGCTACGGGTGGCCCCCTGGATCTCGTTCGCACCCGGCCTTGCCATCGGTGCCGCGGTATTGGGCTTTAACCTCGTGGGCGACGCGCTGCGTGAAGCGTATGATCCGAAGCTTCGAAGTGAGAGGTGAAGGAGTGAGCGACCTCGCTGCCCTTCGCGCCCAGGAGTTCCCCTGGACCTCCGAGACCACCTATCTGAACAACGCCAGCATCGGTCCCCTGCCAGAGCGAACTCGCCTCGTCCTGGAAACATTCAATCGCAAGCGTGCCGCGCCCTTCCAGCTGCCCGACCGGGAGCTCTTTGCCACCATGGCCGAATCTCGGCGCCTGGCAGCCGAATTGATCGGGGCAACGCCGGAGGAAATCGGCCTCACGATCAACACCGGGTTCGGCTTGAGCCTTGCCGCCCGGGCACTGCCGCTTGAATCCGGCGATATCATCCTGACCAGCGACCGGGAATTTCCGGCCAACGTGTATCCCTGGATGCTGCTGAAGGACCGTGGGATTTCTCTGGAGCTGACTCCGACCACCGACGAGGGATGGCCCGATGAGGCTCAACTTCTGGAGCGGCTCCGCAATCCGCGTGTTCGCGTGCTGGCTATCTCTCTGGTGCAGTTCAGCAACGGGTACACCGTAGATCTGGCGCGGCTGTCAGCCGCTACCAGGGCTTCGGGCACCTATCTCGTGGTCGACGCGATCCAGGGGGTTGGCCAGATCCCGGTGGACCTCCGGAAGACGCCGGTGGATGTGCTTGCCTGCGGCGCACAGAAGTGGCTGCTCTCCCCCTGGGGCTCGGGGTTCCTTTACGTCCGGCGGGACCTCATCGGAGAGCTGCGGCCCGCAATCACCGGCTGGATGGCGTTCGAAGGGACTGACGACTTCAGCCGCCTGACGCAGTACGACGATACCTTGCGGCGCGACGCCCGGCGCTTTGAATTGATCACGCTGCCCTACCAGGATTTTGCGGGGATGAACGTCTCCGTCCGGTTGCTGCTCGATGTCGGCATTCCAGTCATCGCGGAGCACCTGCGTTCGTTGCACGCTCCGCTGCTGGAGTGGGCGTCCCGCTGTGGCGTGCGCGTGGTCTCGCCGCGCGGCGACCGCGCTTCGGGAATCCTCTGCATCGCGCCGGCGGACGTCGGTGCCGCCTTCCAGGCACTGAAGGCCGCACGCGTGGTCTGTGGCATGCGGGAAGGCGCCATCCGCCTCAGCCCGCACTTGTACAACACGCTCGACGAGATGCGGCGGGTCGTCGACATACTGGAGAAGGCATGACCGCATTTACCGATATGCTCGCGGCCGGGCATGCAAGCGACGAGCCTTCCCTGGTGCTGGGCGCCGCGCTGGAAGGATCGCAGGTTCACCAGGAGCCCAAAGTTCGTCTTCCGCTCTCGATGGCCAACCGCCACGGGCTGGTGGCCGGTGCCACCGGCACCGGAAAAACCAGAACGCTGCAGTTACTCACCGAGCAGTTCTCGGCCCATGGGGTGCCCGTGTTCGTGGCCGACATGAAAGGTGACCTCTCCGGGCTGGCAGTGCCCGGGGAATCCACGCCCCGGGTCACTGCACGTGCTGGCGAGATCGGCTGGGACTGGAAGGCGAAGGGCGTACCGGTGGAGTTCGTCAGCCTCACTGGTGCGCTGGGCGTGCAGCTTCGGGCCACGATCAGCTCGTTCGGACCGCTGCTGCTGGGCAAGGTGCTGTCGCTGAATGACACCCAGACCAGCGTGCTGACCGTCGTGTTCAAGTACGCGGACGACAATCAGCTTCCCTTGCTCGACCTTCACGATCTCAGAGCCGTGTTACAGTTTCTCGGCTCGGACGAGGGGAAGGCGGCTCTGGCCCGGTACGGAGGCATGTCAAGCGCAACCGTGGGCGTGCTGCTGCGCAAAATGGTGGAGCTGGAGTCTCAGGGTGCCGACCGGTTCTTTGGCGAGCCGGAGTTCGACGTGCAGGACATGCTTCAGTTGACGTCGGATGGCCGCGGCGTGGTGACGTGTCTGGAGCTGCCCGACGTGGCCGACAAGCCAATGCTGTTCTCCACCTTCATGATGTGGATGCTGGCGGAGCTGTACCACAACCTGCCGGAAGCGGGCGATCTGCCCAAGCCAAGGCTGGTGTTCTTCTTCGACGAGGCGCATTTACTCTTTGACGACGCCTCCAAGGCCTTTCTCGATCAGATCGAGCAGGTCGTGCGGCTGATCCGGTCCAAGGGAGTGGGTGTGTATTTCGTTACCCAGACTCCGAAGGACGTGCCCGAAGGCGTGCTGGCGCAGCTCGGCAACCGCATCCAGCACGCGCTGAGAGCTCACACGCCCGACGACGACAAGGCGCTGAAGGCCACGGTCCGCACCTTTCCCAAGACGTCGTTCTATGACCTGGGGGAGACCCTCACTTCCCTCGGAATCGGCGAGGCGGTTGTCACCGTGCTCAACAGCCGCGGCGCGCCTACGCCGATCGTCGCCGCCCGTCTCATTCCGCCGGCCTCGCGTATGGCGCCGCTGAGCCCGCAGGAGCTTCAGACTGACATCAGTCAATCAGGTTTGCTGGTGGAGTACGGACAGCAGCTGGACCGGGAGAGCGCCCGCGAGATTCTGGCGGCCAGGATGGCCCGCACCGCTCCCGAGCCGGCCGAGACGGATCGGGACGGAGGGCGGGGAGCCAAATCGCAGCCCGAGAAGACCATGGGAGAGGTCGCGCGGGACGCGGTGTCATCTCCGGTAGGCAGAACGGTGGTGCGCGAGGTCATGCGCGGCCTGTTCGGTTTGCTCGGCGTCAAGCCGCCACGTCGCACGACGACTAGACGAAGCCGCTGGTAGGGGGTGGGGCGGCCAGCGGAACCGGGCCGGTCCCGGAGGCTGCCGAGCCTACCTCAGGGTTCCAAGACCAGCCGGACGTAGTTCTTCTTGCCCTTGCGTAGCAGGACAAAGCGAGCGTCCGGGGGACCGCTCAGGTCGTCCTCATCCAGCTCTCGGTCCACCGTCTCGATCGGCTCGTCATTCAGATAGAACCCCTTGCCCTGAATCCCCCGCCGCGCGTCGGCCTTCGACGTTGCCAGCCCGCTGGCCAGCAGTAACTCCACCATTGACAGATTCGGCAGGACGGCACGGGATACCTTGCGTTCCGGGATGTTGGCTACGGTTCCGGTTCCGCGGCCCGAAACGGCATTTGTGATTGAGCCGCCGCCGAACACCGCCCGGCTTGCCTGGATGGCTTCCTCCGCGGCCGGCGCTCCGTGTACCCGGCCCGTCACGTCCCGGGCGAGCAGCCGCTGAGCTACCCGTTTTCCCGGGTCCTGGGCGTGTGAGGCCATCGCCTGTGCTATCTCGTCCAGCGGCAGGAACGTGAACAGCTTCAGGTATCGCTCGACGTCCCGGTCGTCGGTGTTGATCCAGAACTGGTAGAACTGGTAGACACTGGTCTTGTCCGGATCGAGCCAGATGTTGCCCGCTTCGCTCTTGCCGAATTTGGTGCCCGAGGCCGTGGTGATGAGGGGAAAGACCATGCCGTAGGTCTGCTTTCCCTCCCGCTTGCCGATCAGCTCGATGCCCGCTGTGATGTTCCCCCACTGATCGCTGCCTCCAATCTGAAGGTCGCATCCCTCAGTACGAAGCAGGTGCCAGAAATCATGCGCCTGGATGGCCATGTAGCTGAACTCGGTGAAACTGATGCCGGTCTCGAGGCGGCTGCGGACGCTCTCCTTCTGAAGCATGAATCCGAGCGTGAGGTGTTTCCCTGTATCGCGGAGGAAATCCATGAGCGGAAGCGGGCGGAGCCACTCGGCGTTGTTGCGAAGCCGTGCGGCGTTGGGTCCCTTGGTCTCGAAGTCGAGGAAGCGGGTAAGCTGACTGCGGATGGCATCGACGTTCCGGTCGATCTGGTCTATCGGAAGGATTGGCCGCTCCGCACGCTTCCCGCTCGGATCGCCCACCATGCCGGTTCCTCCACCTATCAGCACGATGGGTGTGTGGCCCAGCCGTTGCAGCCAGGCTGCGCCGATGATCGGGACCAGCGTGCCCACGTGAAGTGAGTCGGCCGTTGGGTCGAGCCCGACATATGCTGTCACAGGGCCTCGTTCCAGCCGCTCCGCCAGGCCCGCGGTGGCGTCCTGAATCAGGCCCCGAGCCGTCAAAGTTTTGATCAGTTCACTCATAGGCGCCAATGGTACCCGCTGGAATAGAGCCTCGCAATCGGCTAGCTTGCCACCATGCCCTTTCAGCTGCACCCCACGCTGAAGCGCGTCCGGCTCTCGCCCCGCGCTCGACGCAATGTGTTGGTCGGTTCTCTTGCCGTGGTGGCATTTGCCCTGGCCGTCCTCATGGCGGCGTGGACCCGGGCGTGCGCCGGGAACACCTGCCCTTCGATCGAAGAGCTGGGCGGCTATGATCCGGATCAGGCATCCAAGGTGTATGCCGCCGATGGAAGACTGATCACCGATCTGGGGCTCGAGCGCCGCACCGTCATCCCGCTGGGCGAAATGTCGCCCTATGTAAAGACCGCGTTCCTGGCCACCGAGGACAAACGGTTCTACAGCCACCGTGGCATCGACTGGGTCCGCGTCTTCGGCGCTATCAAGACCAACGTATTCCAGCTGCGGTTTGCCGAAGGTTTTTCGACCATTACGATGCAGCTGGCGCGCAATATCTGGGTCGAGGACATCAGCGGGACCGACAAGTCGCTGCGTCGCAAGTTGCGCGAGGCCAGGGTGGCCCAGCAGATCGAGCGGAAATATCCCAAGGACAAGATCCTCGAGATTTACCTCAACCAGATTCCCCTCGGGAACGGGGCCTACGGCGTTGAGGCGGCTTCCCAGCGCTATTTCGGGAAATCGGTTCGAGACCTGAACGTGGCGGAAGCGGCCACTCTCGCCGCCATTCCCAAGGCCCCCACCCGCTACAACCCCCGCCGCAATCCCAACCTCAACATCCAGCGCCGCAACACGGTGCTCAATCTGCTGCGGGATAACGGATTGTTGCAGGGCGACGAGACCGAACGATGGAAGTCGTACCCGCTGCTGCTCTCCTCGCACTCGGACTACAGCGGCGTCGCCGAGTATTTCGTCGAGTATGTGCGGCAGCAGCTCGAGGCCCGATTTGGCCGCGAGCTCTACACCATGGGCTACCGGATCTATACCAGCCTCGATCTCGATATCCAGCAGGCCGCCGAACGGGCGCTAGAGGCCCGCCTGGAAGCAATCGAGAGTGGGGCCGACGGAAAGTTCACCCACGAGACCTACCGGCAGTACATGGACTCGCGCTCGGACAACAGCGACGACAACAGCCGGAACACGACGCCCTACCTCCAGGGTTTGGCTGTCACGCTGGAAGCCAGGACCGGCTTCATCCGGGCCATGGTGGGTGGCCGGGATTTCGAGGATAGCAAGTTCAACCGCGCCACCCAGGCCCTCCGGCAGCCCGGCTCCACCTTCAAGCCGATCGTCTATGCGGCGGCGCTGGAGGCCGGGTATCCGCTTTCACACGTGATGGTGGACGACCCCCTGAGCGTCGAGCTGGACCCCACCGAGCCGCCGTGGGCCCCGCAGAATTACGATCTCGAGTTCGACGGGCCCATGACATTGCGTCGAGCCCTGTATCTCTCGCGCAATATCATCGCCATCAAGCTGGGCATGGAGCTGGGAGAGCAGGCAGTGATCAGCGAGGCCAGCAAGTTCGGCATCACCACGCGGGTCCCTGCCTTCCCCTCGATTCATATCGGATCGGCCGACGTCTATCCGCTGGAGATGATTGCCGCCTACACCACGTTCGCCAATCTGGGCAGTCGTACGGTGCCCAACGCGGTGCTCCGGGTTGAAGATCGCAGCGGAAAGATCGTGTGGCAGCCGCCGGTGCGAACGGTCGAAGTAATGGACACCTTGCATGCGTGGCTGATGACTGACGTCCTCCGGGATGTCGTGCGGCACGGCACGGCGGTTGGCTCGGTGGGAGCCCGGATCAACTTTCCGGCCGGCGGTAAGACCGGAACCACCAACGATGGCTTCGACGTCTGGTTTATCGGCTTCACGCCCGACATGGTCACCGGAATGTGGATTGGCTTCGACCAACCCCGAAAGATCAAAGCCAACGCGCAGGGCGGTGTCCTCGTGGGTCCCGCGTGGAGCGCCATGATGCGCGAAGTCTATGAACGCCGAAGCGTTCCATCGAGCTGGTCCCGGCCGCCCGGGCTCAGCGCACTGGACGTCGACAAGACGACCGGCTACAAGGCAACGCCTTTCTGTCCCAAGGACGTTCACTACATCGAGTCGTTCATCCCCGGAACTGAACCGGGAGCGTTCTGCCCGGTGCACTCCCCCTTCGGGTCGATCGGCGTGATGGGTGGCGAATCTCCCGAGCCACAGCCGACCCAGCCGGGGCCGCCCACCGCTCCTGCCGTAGGTGCGCCCAGCGCTCCTGCTGTGGGTGCGCCCAGCCAGCCGAGCCCCCCGGGAGGCACTGCCACCGGCGGCGGTACCTCGGGGGTTATGGGGGGAACCGGCCCGGCGCCCAACTCGCCCCGCTGACATGCGGGCGCGCCGGTTGGCCGCCCGCTGGTTGATTCCGGTTGAGGGCGCCCCGATCGAGCGGGGCGCGCTGCTCATCAACCCGGACGGCCGGATCGAGGCCGTGGGCCCCGACTCGAGGGTCCCACGACCTCCCGATGTCGCTGCCGAGGATTTTGGGGAAGCTGTCATCCTCCCCGGCCTGATCAATACGCATACCCATCTGGAACTCACCGGCTTCGCGGACCAAGTGCGGGAGCGCGACTTTGCCGTGTGGATCAGGCGGCTCCGGGAGCTGAAGACAACCCGCACCCCGGCCGAATACGTTGACGCGGCTCGGCGAGGGCTCCAGGCCTGTTTTGCGGCGGGGGTGACGACCATTGCCGACACCGGCGACTCCGGAGCGGCCATTCAGGCCCTCGCCGAAGCGGACGGATCGGGCGTAGCGTACCAGGAGGTGTTCGGGCCACATCCCTCCCAGGCGCGCGAGAGTCTGGCACGGCTGCGCGACCGGGTGATCCAGGCGGGCCGGTGGGCGGTGCACCGGGTCCGAATCGGCGTCTCGCCTCACGCGCCCTACACCGTCAGTGAACCGCTCCTGAAGGCGGTGGCCCACTGGGCCAGCGCGGAGAGACTCCCGTTGGCCGTACACGTGGCCGAGTCGCACGCCGAGGCCGAGCTTCTGACAAGCGGAACAGGTCCATTTGCGGACGCATGGCAGGCGCGAGGAATTCCGCTGCCGCGGCCACCCGGCCGAACCCCCGTCGAATGGCTGAGCGCCCAGGGTGCGCTCACCGAACGGACGCTGTGCATTCATGCAGTGCAGGTCGGTCCCGCCGATATACAGTTGCTGGCGCAGAATGGCTCGGCGGTAGCACACTGCCCGCTGTCCAATGCCGCCCACGGGCACGGGGAGGCGCCGCTCTCCGCCTTGCTCGAGGCCGGCATCCGGGTGGGTCTGGGAACCGACTCGGAAGTCAGCCTTGGCCGACTGGATCTGCTGGCTGAAGCGCGTGCCGCTACCGCATTAGCCGGTCTTACCGCCGCCGCAGCGCTTGAGCTCTGCACGCTGGCCGGCGCCCGTGCCCTCGGGCTCGACTCCGACACCGGCGGCCTCCGCAGCGGGAAGTGGGCTGACTGCATCGTCATCAAGTTGCCGGCACACGGCTCAGGGCGTCCGGCCGCAGAGGGCGCCTTGGCCAGTTCTCCCGCGGACTTGCTACTCACCTGCCTGGGGGGGAGGGACGTCTACCGCGCCCGATGAAAATCCAACGGCATGCCGCCATCCTGCGAGTGGTGCGGGAGCGCCGGATCGAGAGCCAGGACGAGCTGCGCGAGGCGCTCGCGGACGATGGATTCGTCGTCACGCAAGCGACCCTCTCACGCGACATTCGGGAGCTCGGACTGGCCAAGCTGGCCGACCCCCAAGGCGGGGCATACTACACCCACCCGCACCGATCGGCGGTGCGGCCGGAGTTGGCCCAGGTGCTGCCGGCACTCCTCGTGAGCGTTGACGGGGTGGGCCCGTTTCTGGTGTTGAAGACTGCCAGTGGCTCTGCCGGCGCGGTAACCGAGGCGCTGGATCAGGCGGGTTGGTCGGAAATTATCGGCACCATCGCTGGAGACGACACGGTACTGGTTATCACTCGAAGCCAGCGCCAGCGCGAGGAGATCGCCAGTCGGATCCAGAAACTGGTGAAGTAAGGATTCCCCCTTAAAGATGCCAACCCAAAGCGCCGAAACTTGAGCTTGATGGTGTGAGCCGCAGAACACCTTGGGGCGGCAACCGATGCCGCATGTGGAACGCTGAGATAGAGCCAAGCTGCCAAGCAGTCTTCACTTGCGCACTGCCGGAGGCGCGCATTACGATTCTTCGGGTTCTGCCTAGTTGGGTTCATCGCGTCTTTGGAGAAGTCCCTTGCGGTGTCTGGCGCTAAACGCCTCCTTTGAGCCGTTGACCATGGTCCCGGTCCGGCGTGCCCTCCGTCTGGTCATCGAGGGCAAGGCCGAGATCGTCGAATCGGACGGGGGCGACGTCGTTCGCAGCGAACGGCTCACGCTTCCCAAACCGGCGATCATACGACTCGTCAAGTTCGTCCACGTTCCCCGCCGCTTCCGCCGTCAAGTCACCAACACATTCCTCTTTGCTCGCGATGGCTACCGCTGCCAGTATTGCCATCGCGGCCAGGGCGACCTCAGGCATCGCGAGTGTCTCACGCGGGACCATCTGGTTCCGCTCTCCCGCGGCGGGGACAACGAATGGAGCAACGTGGTCACCGCCTGCAGCTCGTGCAACACCCGGAAGGGAAATCATCTGCCGGAAGAGTGCGGCATGCACCCGATCGGAGCCCCGCGCGAGCCCCACTTCGTGCATCTGTCCTGGGCGGTACGACGCCTGTCGGTGACGCAAGCCAAATACATCAAGCTCTTCTATGGCGACGAGGCGCTCCGCGCGCTCGGCGGCACGATCTGATTTTATCGCACCCTGAATCGGGGGCTGCGCGCCTCCAACCTCAGACTGGGCAGCCCGGCAAGCCGTAGCAGAAAGCGGGTCGTGCCGCGCCCCACCGCATCGCCGATCCCATTGCCCTCAGCCGCCTCTCCCAGGTCACCCGCAAGAAAACGTTTCAGCTCATCGAGATCGGAATCTGACAAGGTCGATACCTGGAGTGATGCGGCGTAGTAATAGCCGCCCGGTTCCTCCAGCCTGATGTTGACCTGATAGGCAAAGGCGAGCGCGGCACCGACCGCGTCAAGCGTTGCGTACCGGCGTTCCTGTCTCCTTTTCCCGACCAGCGTCAGCAGTGTGTATTGGTCCAGGAGGGGCTCGTGCCGAACCACCACATCCCACTCCACCTGCTGGGCGAAGTTGTCGAACCATCCGTCACGCGAGCGCCACACCTCGACGCGATAGTGCAGCCGCACCGGCAGGCCCGATCGCAGCGCCGCAAGCCACCGGCTCTCCGAGCCGAGCAGGTTCTCCGAGCGCACGATGGGTGAGCGGGCGCCGGAGGCGCTGGAGTCAGGTGTGAGGGTGACGAGGAGTCGGACCTGGGCGGTCTGCGCTTGAAGTGGGGGGGACACAGCACCGCCGAGGAGCACCATGAGCGCGCCAACGCAGCCGCGCCAGCTGCGCGTGGGGAGCAGAGAAGACCGCTGGTGTAGCACTAGAACCGGCGCTGCAGCCTGATTACGAACTTGACCGGCTCGTCCTCGGACAGGCTCTTCGCCAGGTAGGCGCCGATGCCACCGGCATCGAGCCCGACACCGGCATCGAACGCCCACTCCTTCAGCACCGGAAGACGGTTTACCGGCACCTGACCGGGTCCGCTTCCGGCGAGCCAGGCCTTTCCGGCATCCCCGAAGACTACCAGGTCGGCCTCCTCGATCCCGATTAGACGCCCCCGGCTACCCTCCCGGTCCGGCATTCGATAACCCAGGTTGAGCCCGACCCGGGTTCGCACCTCGACCTGGGTGGCGATCATCCGGTCGCACAGCGCCGGGTTGGCGGGATCGATGAAGCCTCTCGGCGCGCAGGTGAAGGCGCGGAAGTCGAAACCCGGCAGCAGGTCGGGGCCTCCCAACGAGAACCGCCGCTGGATCGGCAGACGGTCGCCCTCGATCCAGCCCTCCGTCCGAAGCCTGGCGTTCACCTGCAGCCTCGGAGTCAGCCGCGCATAACGCCGGACGTCGAGCAGGAGCCTCCCGGTGGCATACCCGCCGCCGGTCGGGGGGTTGGGGCGCACCGCGGTGGGAAGAGCCACCGGCGCGATATCGTCGCTGGTGGAATGCTCGAAGCGAGACCGGATCATCCAACCGGTCGTGGGGCGGTCCCGGTCGTTCCGGGTGTCGAACTGCACCTCGACCCCGGTAGTGAAGTAGTGCCCATCGTCGATAAGGGGGTTTCGGCGCCAGCGGTCGCTGTTGCGAAAGAGCGACCACGGGTCGGTGATCGGCACCGAGCGCTCGTCATCGCGGCCCAGACTCACTTCGACCCGCCACGCCGGGTGGGGCTGGACGTACACCGCTCCGGTAACTCCCTCACGCTCGAAGAAGTCGCGGTAGTCACGCTGAAGGAGAAACGCGGACCAGCCGGACTCGCTGCTCGCGAGCGGCTGGTCTTCGATGGGGTCGACCTGGCTGTACACCCTTCCGCTGATCCCGTATTCCGGTTGGCCTTGAACCCGAAAATCAGCCCGGGCGACGTACCCGAAGTCGCTCCGGTCGTCGGCATTGCCGGCCGTGCGCAGAATGCCCCGCAGATCTATGCGGGCGTAGGTGCGGGGCGACGGACGAAGCTCGAACAACGGCCCGAAAAGGAGCGGCAACCCCTCGACCCGGTTGTAGGTCCCTCCCGTGGCGAGCGAGAGCGTCGTTCTGACCTTGCCCACCTGAAATGAGGTGCGGGCCGTGGCGAGCTCGCTCAGGGAGCGCCGCCGCTCCCGCAAGGCCAGCCAGCCGTCGGCGGTGCGAATCACCGGCGCAGCATCCCAGTAGACGCGCTCGCGGCCAAAGTGCTCCACTTGCTCGGAGCGAATCAGCCGCCCGCCAACCACCAGGATCTCGCCCTGCACGGAAGCTCCCGGCAGCAGGTACAGCGTGCCGTTGGCTACCGTGACGGGGCCGCTCACTCGGCCGGCGATTCTCAGGGAGCCGCGAAACAGCGCGAGGCTGCCCTCGAACCGGCTGCCGGCAGGCAGCGTCACGTCTCCCTGCATCCGGGTGGACCCGGAGTCGTTGTACAGGGCGATTAGCTCCGCGATCACTTCGGGCGGCGGCCCGGCCCGGACCACGGAGTCGGTCGGGGGCGCGTTGGGGTCGATGACGATGACGCTGTCCTGAGCCCGGAGCGGGGAGATCAGCGTCAGCATCAGGCCGGCGGCGAGCAGGCGCATGAGGCTCTCGATCGAGAAGTGGTGCTACGGCTCGGGGTCCGCGCTTTTCTCCAGACCCAGCCGGCGCATCCGGCGGTAGAGGTTGGCGCGGTCGGTTTGAAGGATTCTCGCGGCTTCGGCCATGTTGCGCTGGCCCTGCGTCAGCGCCGCCGCGATCAGGCCCCGCTCGAATTCGTCCAGCGCTTCGCTCAACGGCCGGCCCAGCAGACTCGTCAGCGTGGTCGAGGGGGGAGAAGCGGAGCCGGGGAGAACTTGTCGCACCGCGGGCGCGTCAACCACCGGGCCGCTCAGAATGCTGAGGCGTTCGACCAGGTTAGCCAGCTCGCGCACATTCCCGGGCCAGGAATAGATCGCGAGGGCGTCCAGCGCGGCATCGGTGAAGCGCGCTGCGTGTCGGGGCCGCACCCGTTCAGCCAGGTGCGCCACCAGGGCGGGGAGGTCTTCCAGACGCTCACGCAGTGGCGGCAGGTGTATGGGGAAGACGTTGAGGCGGAAGAAAAGGTCTTCCCGAAACGTCCCGTTGCTCACCGCTTCACCCAGATCCCGGTTGGTGGCGGCGACGACTCGGGCATCGATGCGCGTGACCTTCTCGGCGCCAATGCGCTGCAGTTCACCGGTCTCCAACGTTCGCAGCAGCTTGGCCTGGGCCTCCTGGCTCAGGTCGCCCACCTCGTCGAGAAAGAGGGTACCACCGTGGGCCAGCTCGAAGCGCCCCAGGCGACGCTCGACCGCGCCGGTAAACGATCCCCTCTCGTGGCCGAACATCTCCGATTCGACCAGGTCCCGCGGGATCGCGGCGCAGTTGACGGTGATGAACGCGCGGGTGTGGCGCAGGCTCGCCGCGTGAATTGCGGCGGCTACTAGCTCCTTCCCGGTTCCCGACTCCCCGGTCACCAGAACCCGCGCTTCGGTGGGGGCCACTCTGGAGATCAGCGCCGCCACCTGCTGCATGGCAGGCCCGCTTCCGATCAGGTTCGCCCGCCGGCCCAGCTCGGCACGAAGAGCCTGGTTTTCGGCGCGGGTCCGGTTCAGCTCGAGCGCGGCCCGCACCGTCACCAGCACTCCCTCGGGGCTGAGTGGTTTCTCCAGGAACTGGAACGCTCCCAGCTTCACCGCACGAACCGCGTCGGTCAGCTGAGCCTTGCCGCTCATCATGATCACCGGAGCGGAGCGGCCCCGTTCTCGCATCCTGGAGAGTGTTTCCAGACCATCAGGTCCAGGCGGCATCATCAGATCCAGAAGGACGACGTCTGGATCGGCCTCATCCATCAGTAGCAGCGCCGCGTTGCCGTTCGGCGCCTCGCTGACGGAGAATCCCTCGCTGCGAAGTAACGCGCCCAGCATGCGCCGGATATTGGCCTCGTCGTCCACCAGCAAGACCTGCTCGCCGGCGCTCACTGGTTACGCATCCGCACCACGAACGTCGCGCCGCCCCCCGGCGTTTCCATGAGATGGATCGTACCGCCGTGCATTTCCACCGTCTGCTTAACCAGTGCCAATCCGAGCCCGGTGCCGCCCGACTTGTCGGTGAAATACGGATCGAAGATGCGATCCGCGATGTGTGGCGGAACCCCCGGTCCGTGGTCGCAGATCTCAATTCGCACCCCGCCGCCATTGTCGGGCGCCACCGTGATGTCGAGCGCGCCCGCATCGCCACTGGCCTCGGCGGCGTTGCGCAGGATGTTGCCGAAGGCCCGGCGGAGCGGATCGTAGTGGCCGACCAGCGCCGGCGTGTTCGGGTCCAGCCGCATCTCGACTTTCATGGCAGGCGGGACCGAGGTTCGCGCCAGCTCGGACAGGAGCTCGGTGAAATCGACCGGGGCGGGGGGGCCCTCGGGCAGGCGGCCGAACTCGGTAAACTCCCGCGCCAATTGCTCCAGGCGGGCCGATTCGGCCACAAGAACCTCGATCGCCTCCCGGTGATCCGGCGCTCCCGACCGCGCCAGCTCCGATACCGCCAGCCGGATCGGCGTTAGTGGGTTGCGCATTTCGTGGGCGACCCGCCTGGCAGTTTCTCGAAACGCCCGCAGCCGCTCGGCCTCGATCTCCTGCGCTCGAGCCCGCTCCAGCGACGACGCCATGTCACGCAACGCGGTGCGCAGCGCCGCGAACTCCGGTGCCCCACGCCGCGGCCGGTCGGCCGGCAGCGGCTCCAGCCGGCGGATATTCCCGGTCCAGCCGATGAGCTCCTCGATGGGACGGCCCAGCTGGCGCGACAGATGCCCGCCCAGCCTCATCGAGGCATACAGAAACGCACCGCCCAGCAGCAGGATGACCAGCCCGAGCCCCGCATAGTAGTAGCGGCTGAAGGTCTCGGCCCGCTGCAGCTGGCCGATGGCGGTGTTGAGCCTGTTGGCATGCTCGGTCAGGGCCCTGCGCTCCGCCGGCCTCAGGCGTGTGGAGTCTATCGTGTGCAGCAGGGCTCGCCCGGAACCGGCCACCCCTTCGATGGCATCGCGTGCGCCGGGTGCCCTGGTGGCCGATCGAATGGTCAATCCCCACCCGAGGATAGCGAGGGCAGTGGGAATCGCGCCCAGACACACCAGAATGAGCAGGATTCTCCGATGAAATGAGAGTCGCATGTACCTCGGGTCAGGCGCTCGGTCCGCGCCGGTCCGCCCGAATGAGAATAGGTGACCCGAACCAGCGGGTCAGGCCCAGGAGCCGACCGGGGGTCTCGATAACTCGGCTCACGTTGGCACGGTTGGCTAGCCGGTGCAGCACCATAGGGAAGAGGAACTGGGGGCGCTCCTGCCGCACGGCAAAGCCCTGCTCGCGGAAGGCGCTGCTGATCTGCTTGGGCGTAAAGATCAGGAACCGCCGGGTGTTAAGCTCGATGCCTCGCTTCAGGTGAAACAGGCGGGCCGAAAACGCGTTGGTGCTGCGAGAGGAGGGATAGTCGAGCACCACCGAGCGGAGGGCCACCCGGCAGAGCTCCTGAATCAGGCCGGTCCACGCGACGCTGTGTGGTAGAAGGCGGAGGCAGACCACCGCGTCGAACGAGCGGTCGGGGTAGGGGAGCGCCTGGAGGTCCACCGTCTCATAACGACAGCGGCCCTGGGCAATCCACGGTTCGAGTTTCGCGGCGCAAACCGGGTCGCTGCCCACGACGGTGACCTCATATCCCGCCTCTATGAGCGGCGGGGCAATCTGGGCGTGGCCACCGCCCACGTCGAGGATCGACGCCCCGGCGGGCAGTGCCTGCAGCAAGCTCAGGGTAAGGCGACTCTGCGTGGCCACAAACCAGCGCCCCACTTCGCCGGCGAAGCGCCGGGCGTAGTCGTCCGAGGAGGTTCCGATGTCCGCATCCTCGCGCACTGTTTCGGAGCCTCTCTCCAGGGGCTTGGAGGAGTCGGCCATGCCAGAAGCTAGGTTGCAGATTACTGACTGTCCATTGTGCTGGGTGGAGGCCCAGAAGCGTGGCATGGTGAAAAGTTCCATGCAGGGACCGTGGATGGGGATCCCCCCGACGCCGAGATGGTTCTAGGAGGCCCGTCCGGGGTCGAGTCGGGACGATACCGCGGCAGTGAAGTGGCCCACGGCTATGGTACCGTACCGGCCAATGACAGCCGGTTTTATCACGTAGAGAAGGCCCAGCACCAGCAGACTCATCGAACCGGTCACGACCAGAACCGTTATCTGGTTGAAGCCGGCCGACAGCAACACCACTCGCAACGGGTAGGCGACGGCCGCGGTCAGAAGGCCGAGCCCGATGGCAGGAAGCTGAGATCGAGCAAAGTCGCGCCAGGTAGCGCCCAGCATGCTCAGGCTCATGGCAGCACCAATGAGATAGTTCACCGCGATAGCCACAACCACACCCGTCGCAACTCCCACCAGCCCGAAACGGGTGCCTGCCAGGCTCCCTATCACAACCGCAAGCGCGTAGACGCCGTCGCGCACGGTTCGCTTCCGCATGGCTCCCATGGCGCCGTCAAGACAGTACGCCATCAGGTAGACGTTGCGCAGCATGATCCCCGCGGTCAGGATCTGGAACGGCACCGTGGCCGGCGCCCACCTCGGACCCAGAATGACGCCGATAAATTCGGGGGCGAGGACCACGAGGAGGGCACCGAGTGGCGCACTCACCAGCGCCAGCACAGCGGCGCCAGTGAGGTAGGTCGAACGGAGACGATCGCGGTCACCCTGGAGCCGGGACATGATAGGAAACAACACCCGGGTTACCACGGCGGCGAAGTACGTAACCAGGATCGTCATGAGCTTGAAGGCCCGGCTGTAGTAGCCGAGCGGTACGATGCCCAGTACCCGACCCACCACAAGGTTGTCGCCCTGTCCCGCGGTGTAATTGAAGATTCGCGCGACAGTAAAGTGGGACCCGAACCGCAAAAGTTCCTTGATCTCGGGACCGATGCGGGGCCACTTGGGGTGCGGCTGCAGGCCGAGCAACACAGCGGTACGCACCAGGCTTTGTCCCAGCAAACTGGCGACGAGGGCCCACACTCCAAATCCGGCGGCAGCCAGCAACACGGCGGGAAGCGCATAGCCGAGGAGAAACGCGCTGACATCGACCCACATGAGCCTTCGCCACATCAGGTTTCGCTGGGACAGGGCCTCGGCGACGAAGCCGGGATTGGCTAGCAGAAACCCGAGGCTGAGGCCACGAATAAGGGGAGTCAGCTCGGCCGTCCCGAGGGCAGCAGCCACCATCGGAGCGGTGAGCCAGACCACTGTCGTTGTAAGCAGTCCCAGCAGGATGCTGGCGGTAAATCCCGCGCGAACGTAGCGGGGCGTGAGCTCGGCCCGCTGTATCAGCGATGCGCCGATTCCGAACTGGGCCAGGACGGTGGCCAGTCCCACATACACGGCTGCCAGGCCCACCAGCCCGTAATCCTCCGGGGAGAGCAGGCGGGCCAAGGTCGCGGTCACGACGAGCTGTCCCAGACCGGTGATCAGTGTGCCAGCGTACTGATTGCCCAGGCCGCTGAAGGCAGATCGGATCAGCGCCTTCTTCGAGGGGCCGCTGATCAAGAGTTCCGGGGCCTGCCCGCTGCCCGGCGGAGCTCCTCCAGCAAGGTGCGCGCACTCTGCGCCCACGAAAAGGCGGCTGCACGCCGGAGCCCTCGCTGTCGCAGGTCCTCCGCGAGGCGGTCATCGAAGCTGATCCGGTACATTGCCGTGGCTAGCCCCTCCACATCATCGGGGTCGACCAGGAGCGCGGCATCGCCGGCTATCTCAGGACACGCCGATGTGCTGGCCGTCACGACAGGGCATCCCGACGCCATGGCCTCGACGATGGGGATACCGAAGCTTTCGTAACGCGACGGAAACACGAGCGCCCGAGCCATGGCATAGATGGCGGGCATGTCCCCGAACTGGACGAAGCCGGGAGCGTGCACAGCCGCCGGGTCGGCGTGCTCGGCAATCGAGTCCGGAGTCAGCCGCTCGGCAATGCCCAAGCCCAGAATAACGAGCGGTGGCACCGCCGTAGCGCCGGACTCGGCGGCCCGCTGCCGCATTCGGCCGTAGGCCTCAAGCGTCACCGCCACATTCTTTCGCGGCGTGAGAGCTTTGCCTGAGGCCTGACTCAAAACCTGATGTCCTTTCACGACCATGAGAAGAAACGGGACCTGCGGCAAGCCATACCGTTCCTGCACCTGTCGAATAACGGCCTGATCGGTGATAGGATGAAAACTGTTGTCAGCTGACGCATAGACCGTTCGTAGCTTCGAGCGGGGAACGCCCACGTGGCGAACCAGCTCCTCCCCGAGGGTATCGGAGTTGGTGAGGACCCGAGCTGCGCGCCTGCAATACAGTGGGATCATGAGGCGGTTATAGAGCTGATCCAGTCTGCCGGCCCAGCCAGAGTAAAACTCAGGATGACTCCAATACTCGGTGCCGCGCTGCTGGACCACCGTGGGGCAGGAAGAGAACAGCGGGATGCTGAATTTGTGGTGGAAGAGGACATCGAGCTTCTCTCGTCGCCCCGCCAGCGGAACCGACAGCTGGTCCCACAGCAGCTTGCTCCCGCCGGGCACCACCACCTCCCGGACGTTGGCCCGGTTGAGGTAGCGGCCCAATTGCTCTTTGCTATTGTAGAACGCCACGTAGGCATTGTGGCTGTCCAAGTCGAACAGGGCATCGCAGAGCTTGCGGATGTAGACGCCCTGGCCGTCGACGTCGTCGACGGCCCGGAGCATCAACCCGATCCGGAGCCGATCCGGAGACGGGGCGGTCAGGCCACCGCCGGTAGCCGTCTGGCCCGGACTATCAGCTTGTAGCCGGCTTGAAACCACAGCAGCGCATCCAGCTTCGCCACCGTCCACAGCAGGGGGTATAGGGCGGAGAGCATCACGAACTGTTTCTTATGCTTGCGCAAATCGCTTTGGGTAACGACCGTGCCTTTTCGAGACCCCGGTCCCGTGGTCTTCTGCATTCTCAAGTACAGGCCATTGAGTCCGGTGTCGATCAGCTCGGAGAACGCACGTGAATACGTGGAGCAACGCTCGATCTCGAACATCGGACCCAGCAGGGCTTTCAATCCCCGGACATCGTACCCGGGCCGCAGATGGCCGTGCCACTCGTCGGTCAGGCCGATGGCGTGGCGGAAGCGGTTCAGTATCGATCCCGGACGCAGGTGGGGTACGTTGATGATGACATGGCCGTCAGGCCTCACGATCCGCGCGAGCTCTCGCGCGAAACCGCCGTCGTCCTGAATGTGCTCCAGGTAATCCACGACGACCACCTGATGAAATGTCTGATCGGGAAAGGGCGTGCGTGCGCCGTCGAGCCGATGCACGTTCTCACCCACCAGTTGCCGGATCGACGCCACCGTGTGTTCGTCGAGGTCGGCGCTATGCCACTGGCCGCCCCGTCGGCGAAGCAGATAACTGATGACACCGTTGTCGGCACCGATGTCCAGATTGGTCTTGCCGGCGGGTTCGTCGAGGAGTAACTCGATCTGCCGAAACTTGGCCTGCTTCAGGACGGAGCGGTTGAACAGCGCCACCGCCCAGTCCGCCTCAGGTGACTGAGGCAACTATTTTTCCTCCGGGAATCTGGCCGTTGTTGAGGTACCACTTGAGGGTGCGGCGGAGGCCCTCCTCGAGCGGCACCTGCGGCTGATACCCGAGGAGCCGCTGTGCCTTCGCAATGGTAAAAGCGCGACTCTTGGTAAAAAAGTCGACCCGGCGGCGGTAGATGGGGGGCTCAACACCCAGGGGAACGCAGATCGCTTCGCACAGGCTGCCCGCCAGCTGAAACGGCGTTGCGGGAAGTCGGATTCTTGGTCGGCGTACGCCCAGAAGGCCGGCAATCATCCCTGCAACGGTCTTGAGGGGGTAGTAGCGATCTCCACCGAGAATGAAAACTTCGCCCACCGCCGCGGGGTGAGTTCCCAGCAGCCGGAGCCCAACTACCAGGTCGTCCACGTATACCATGTGATAGTTGATGTCGCGAGTTCCCAACATCACGAAGGTACCCTTGGCGATCATCTTGAACATCTTCAGCAACCGGGTATCGCCTGGCCCGTAAATGGCGGTGGGGCGGGCAACCGTCAGGGAGAGACCCCGATCCTTGGCGTACGCCAACGCCAGCATTTCGGCCTCGCATTTGGTGCGCTGGTAGGCATCACCCGGCGAGTAGGGAGCCTGCTCATCGGCCGGGGGGTTAGCGATGTGACCGTGCACCCCGACCGTGCTACAGTGTACGAACCGCTCGATGCCGGCGGCCGATGCCGCGTCCAGCAGATTGCGGGTGGCCCCGACGTTGACCCGCCAGTAGCCATCCTCCCGGTGCGATGCTTCGCGGTAGGCGGCCGCGAGGTGATAGATGGTGCCGACGCCTTCCACCGCTCTCGTCACAGCGGCGGGATCGGTGATATCCCCCTCGTGAACCTCCACCCCCGGGGGCAAGCCCGACGTCCTGGAACCTGATCGAACGATCACTCGAACCCGGTGACCATCTTCCACCAGAGAGCGCACCAGGTACCCGCCGGTGAAACCGGTGGCCCCCGTTACCAGGACGGGTCGATCAGAGACACCCCTCATCGCATCGAGGCGAGTGTGCGCATCCTGCCTCCCGAGTAACGACCATGCACCAGCAGCTTCGATCACTGGCGTGGCGGTTGTCACTCCAAAAACAAGCGCCGGCTCAATGCCCGGCGCTCTTTTCGTGCTCCCTTCAGTGCGGCCGGACCAATGGTTCTGCGGGCGCACGCCTGAGGCAGCCAGGCGGAGGTAAGTTAACCTCGATCTGGTCTGGGCGAGCCTCAGAGAGAGGAACAGACTGCCGGGTTACCGTGAGGCGGGGTGGGGGGACGGGGATGCGCCCACACACACAGCCTCAAGCACCGCCGCGAAGCGTCGGGCAACCTCGTGCCGCGAGTACGCGGTCACGGCGTTGCCCGGTGAACCGCCACGGCGGCGAGGCCCAGCGGCCAGAGCGGCTACCAGCGGCCCCGCGATTTCGGCCTCATCGCGCGGCACCAGGTGCGCCACCGTGGCCGCCTGGAGCACCTCGCGAATTTCGCCGCCCTTATCGAGGAAGGCGAGGATGGGGCGGGACGCCCGTAGGTACTGTAGCAATTTCGAAGGCATAATCGACTCGAACTGGTCCACCAGCAGCAGGTCCGCACCGAGCATGTACGAGATCGCCTCTCGCTGCGGAACCCAAGGGACGTGGTGGACCGTCACCCCCTCGGGCGGTGCCTCCAGCCCGGGGATGGCACGTGCGTCCACGAATCCCACCTGCCACAGGTGTAGGTGTCCGCGGAGCTCCGGGCGCTCACTCATGGCACGGGACAGGGCCTCCCAGAGCGGTCGGGGCGAGCGACGCAGTTGCCCGGTGTGAACGATCGAGAACGGAGGAAGCTCGGCGGGCACAACGTCACGAAAATCGTCCTCGTCGTAGCCGTTCGGGATGACGTGAAGCGTCGGCCGGTCGGCGGGCGTAATCCGCGTGAGTGCGTGCTCCACGAAGCTGGCCTGCACGGCAATAACCGCGGCCGCGCATCCGATCATTCTCGCTTCGAGCCTCCGCTCATACTCGGCGAGCGGCGCCGGCCGCTTCGGTGCGTGGTGGTACGTGGTCCACGCATCCCGGAAATCGGGCACGTAAGGAATCCGCAGGCGGGACGCGATGGCATGGGCGATGAGGATCGCGGTGGGGGGGAACGAAGTCGCGACCACGGCGTCCCACCGCGCGCTGCGGGCCCGGCGCATCGCGGCGCGCACAGCGAACGGATACCAGAGCAGCTGCGAGTCGGGAACCAGCCACGCCTTCGGGTGCAACATGCCGCGCATGGGGGCGCCGCGCTGTGTCATCGGCGCGCCGCCTCCCTTCGCGTGCCCACGGTAGAACCAGGAGAACTCGGGTGCCCGCGCGCGGATGACCTCGACTCCCGCCACCTGACCGAGCAACCCAGGGTCCTCCGCGAGTCCCACGGTCGCCCGAGCCCCGGTGAGCACCGTTGGCTGCCAGCCAAAGTGGGGGAGATACTTGACCAGCTTCGTTGCGCGTTCCACCGAGACGTGGCTCGTAGGTGCAAAGTTGCGGGTGACGATGAGGACGTTGCGCATCTAACGGGGATCGCCGCCCGCGAAGCGGCGAGCCAGTTCGCGGACGGTCGCCACGATGTCGAACTCTTCCTCGATGCGCCGCCGCCCGGCCTGGGCAAGCTCCGCCCGGAGCGTCGCCGAGCCCAGCACAGTCTCCAGGGCGTCCGCCAGCGCGCCGGCGTCGGATGGTGGTACCAGGATGCCGGCACCGCCATCGAGCAGCTCAGGCCCTCCTCCGACGCGCGTCGCGATGGCGGGAACCCCGTATGCCATAGCCTCCATCAGCGCCACGCTGATCCCTTCGTGGAGACTCGGGAGAACCACGCAGTCCACCTCCCGCTCACGGTAGAGCCGGAGCAGCTCGGCATGCGGCACGGTATCGAGCCGGCGTACGCGATTGCCCAGCTGGAGCTCGTCCGCCCGTCGCGCGAGTGCGTCTTTCTCCGGCCCGTCACCCGCCAACCAGAGCTCGAATGCGATCCCGCGCGCCATGAGACGAGCCGCGGCATCGAGCAGGTAAAGGTGCCCCTTTCTCGGGATGAGTTGCGCTGGGCAGAGAACCACCGGTGTCGCCCGCGCCGGCAGTTCCCCGACCGGCACCGGCGGGAGCGCGACGCCCATATGAATCAGGATCGCACCGGTGAGGGCATCGGGCGGTACCAGCGGTCGAGCGAGATCAAGCATCTCGCGGGCGATGAAACGGCCGAAGCGCGCCGACCGCAGCTTCTCGGTGAGCAGGTTGTTGAGGACCACGTCGTACCGGTGGGCGGTAAAACTCCACGGGATCCCGCTGACCGTGCTCGCCCCCATCGCCAGGGTTGCCGGGAGATGGGCCCAGTGGGCGTGGATGTGGTCGGCACCCCACCCACGCGCAACATCCGCCAACCACATTCCCTGGGCCGTCGCCACCACGTTGGAAAACGCTCGCCGGCGCGGCCGGGTCCGGCGCAGGCGCCAGAAAGCGCGCAGCGTAAGGCGTGGATGGCGGGTAATTGCCCGGACCACGGCTCCGACGATGCCGTCGATGCGGGGCAAAACCCGGGTGCGAGCCATAAGCTCGCCGACGTCGTCGTGCATGACTGGGTCGGTGGCGAGGCGGGGAACAATCAGCAGCTCGTGGCCGCTGGCGAGCAGTGCGTCCACCTCGGGGACGATAAAGGTCTCGCCGGTACCGAACGGCAATCGCTGGGTCACGTACACGATTCTCATGGCGGGGCGCCGGAGGCGCGCGCATCGACCGACCGAAAGCCCCACGTGCCTGCTGAACGGAGCACAACGATATAGTACCCGGCGACCGCGAGTACTCCGGCAACGATCGCTACCCGGGGGCGGCCAGTGTGGAGCGCGATGGCGGCCGGGAGGAGAGATGCCGTAGCCCAGGCGAGAAGTCGGGCGGCGGGGTCGAGCAAGCGCCCGATTGAGCTGTACCCGGCGAACATGAAGCGTGCGATTGACGTGAGGGAAATGACGATCCCGCTTGCCGAGAGCAGCATCACGGTGAGTACCGGGGACCCGCGGCTCGCCCCGATCAGCAGGGCGCCGAGCCTCAACGCGAACTCGAAGGCGCTGAAGGTCAGGGCCGATCCCTGCCACTCGCGAACACTGAGCAGGCCGCTGAGTGGGCTGCTGACGAGCCAAACCGCGAACCAGGGGGCCAGGAGTTGCGCGTAGCGTCCGGCCGCGTCCCACTCGTCCCCCATAAGGACGGCAAAGAGTTGTGGCCCGGCCAGCGCCAACGTGCCGAACACAGGAAGCCCGCAGGCAAATAGCGTGAGCGCGGTTCGCTCGGTAAGCTGACGCAGGCGCTCGGGCTCCCGGGCCAACGGAGCTGCTCGCGAGAGGAAGACCTGGCCGACCGCCTGGCCGACGAGCATCGTCGGCAGCACGAGCATCTTGAAGCTGAGGGCATACAGCCCGGCCGCCGCGGCCCCAAAGCTGGCCGCGAAGAGGACGGAAGGCAGCTGCAGGCTCCCAACGTTGAGAAGCCCCGACCAGGTGGTGAGCAGGGGAAAGCGACGATAGCGACTGGCTGCCGCCAGGACACTTGCTCGCGTTACCCGAGCGTCCCTATGCCCGCGCAGGGCAAGAAGCGCGAGCCCGCCACCACCCGCAACCCGCCCGACCACATCGCCCATAAGCAGCCCCGGAGCCCCCACCCCCGCAACCCCTAAGCCGACCTGGGCCACCACTTGCCCCACCCCCTGGGTGAGTTTGGTCCGGGCCACACGGCCGAACTCGCGGTGTCGGATCGCCCAATACGAGACCGCCTGGTACAGCCCTGCCCCGATAAAGCCAACGGGGATCAGCCATCGGTACGGCACGAGGGCCGGCACCTTCATCGCCACGAAGAACGCGTCGCCGGCGATCCAGACCAGCAGCGACACCAGGATGGCCATGGCGAAGAGGAGCACAAATGTCAGCGCCAACAGCGAGGCGGCGATATCCTCGTCCTCCGGAAGCGGGATTGCCGCCTCGTACCGCAGCGACGCGAGCACCACCAGCACGGTGAGCGTCGAGGAATACACTGCCAGCGCGCCATAGTCCGCGGGGGTGTAAAGACGAGTGAGCACGGGTACGGCGAGGAAGAGGAGGAGCTGTCCGATCGCCGTTCCTGACGCCAGCCTTACCACGTTGTGCCCGAAGGCACCGCCTGGCACCTTGGGCCACCGGAGGCCACGCCGCCGGGGCGGCTCTGGGGTCGGCTCAGCCATTGGGGGCGTCGGCGGCTTCGAATCCGCCGCCACGTAGAATCCCCAGCGGCCCGTGCGCGCTTAGCAGCTCTCGGGCGGCCGGGGAGTGAATCATGACCGCCGGCTCACGGTGCCGTGACCGGGACCGATGCCGGTGCCCTTAGATGGCGCAGGATTGGAGCTGCGGCTGTCAGCGCCCGCGCCAGCCATCCGAGGCCCACACCATAGATGACCCCTGCCAGGCCCCAGTGGGCACCTACGATCGCGGCCCCAACCGCAACGACCACGGCCAGCCAGCCCAGCAGGTTCACAGTCGAAACCTCACTCCCAGTGGCGAGGGCGGTGACCGTAGCTTTGGTAAAGGAATTCATGATCTTGGCAACACCGCTGAAGATGGTCGCCACCAGAAGTGATCCTCCGAGGTGGTACTTGCCCGCCAGGAACCACTGTTCGATGAGCGGAGTCAGAAACCAGATCGCCACCGATCCTGCCAGGGTGATCGCGCTCACGAGTTTCGCTTCATGGGCTATCAGCCGGCGGCGCTCCATCACCGTGCCGGCGGCGCGCAGCCGGGGAACCAGGGAATAACCCACGCCCATGGAGAGGACCCGAAATAACGATCCCGCGATCGCCGCCAATACCCCGAACGTAGCGAGATCATGCAGCGGGAGAACGTACGGTATGATGAGACGATCGAGCTGGACCAGGAGGAGGCCAGCGGCATTGAGCCCTGCAAAGGCCAGCGCCTCGCGCCATGGAAACCAACTCTCGTGACGGAGCTTGGATGCCCGTTCGCGGAAGAGGATCCACCAGCCGACGACTCCCGCAAGAACGAGCCCCAGCGCCGAGATGACCAGCGGGAGCCGGGCCTCCTTGGTCCCGGTGACTATCACCGCCAGAGCCGCCACGATGAGCACCAAGTTAGGGCTCTGGGTCAACCCCAATGAAATGCCGTACCGCTGCTCGCTTTGAAACTGGGCTCCGGCCACCACCATGGCGCCCCCACCAACAGTCGAGGCGAACACCAGGACCAGTAGGAGGATGTTCAAGTGGTACGCTAAACCACCGATCAGGACGGAGATGAAGCCGGTGACGAGACCAGCGGCAAGGGTACGCTTGAGCAGGGTCGGCCCAGCATCGAGATGTCGCCGCTGTACAATCCCGTCCACCCCGATCGGCGCCAGGGCAAAGCTTAGATTTACCAGCGCGATGACCAGGGTAAAGAGGGCGTACTCAGCTGTAGGAAGCACCCGTGCGAGGATCAAGTTGGCCCCCGCAAACCCAAGCCCCGACGCTCCGTAGATGACGACGCTCCGGAGCGTGGGCGAGTACCACAGACTCCTCACTCTCAGGACCCGGACGCCTTTGATTCGATCATGGTGTAGAACGAGGTCAGCTTCCTTTGGGCCGCTTGGGGAGTGAACTCCTGTTGCACGTAGGCTTTGGCCTGGGTGGCCAGCCTCGATCGAAGCCTCGGGTCGTTCAGGAGATGAGCCAGGCCGTCACCCAAGGCCTCTGGCTCCGGGGCCACAAGATAGGCCGTGCGGTCGTCCAGCACCTGGGTATGGGTACGAAGTCTGGTCGCCAATACGGCGGTGCCCGAGTCGAGGTAGGAGTAGATCTTCATTGGGGTGTTGAGGCCCTTGAGCCGGGGCGAAACGAGTACGTCGGCCCGCTTCAGCAGCGCGTCGAGCGCGGTGATCGGGCGGGGTCCCAGGAAATGCACCTGGGCACTGATACCGAGATGTTGAGCCCGCCGGCGGTAGCGTTCGATGTCCTCCGCCATCCCGCCCACGATCACCAGGCGAGCCCCGGGAACTCGCGCCAGCGTATGGCGGAAGCCATCGAGGAGCAGCCCGATTCCCTGATAGTGCTCCAGATTACCGACATACATCGCCACCGGGTCCGAGGGACCTACCCCCAGACTTAAAAGGGGGTCTCCGCTTTGCCCGTTCCCCGAATGACCTCCCGGCGCCAGGAGGGTCGTGTCTTCCACGCGCCCCACCGTCTTCCCGGGCGCGTGACCGTGAGCGACATCCTCCAGAGCGGCACATACCGTGAGAACGCCGAGGCTCTGGCGGACCGCGAGTGCCTCGAAGCGCCGCAGGGTAGAGAAGGCGAAATGGAGCCCCGGATACGCGTCCACCAGCTGTTCGGCGAGCGATGAATCCATGTCGTAGACGTACGGAATTCCGCTGAGGCGCTGCATGGCCGCGGCAATGAAGGCCGACTCCTCGACCGCATGGATGAGGTCGTAACGCTGCCTTCGCATCATGCGCGCACACTTCGCGAACATGAACACGTCGCAGATGACCTTCTTCACCGAAAAGCCGGGCCGGACATTGTTGATCCAGAACGGACGGGCGATCCGATGAATCCGGCAGTTGGCGATGTCGACGTTCTCACCTTCGTGGAAAGTCAGGACATCGATCTGGTGGCCCCGTGCGCTGAGAAACTCCAGCACGGTCCGGACCGCCAGGGGAGTGCCACGGGCCTGGAAGAACGGGTGAGGGGCGAGGACCAGGATCTTCACGCAACCGTCTCCAGCGCGGCGCCGAGGGTGTCGGTTTCTGCCAGCACCCCCTGGATCTCCTCACCTTGCCGGATGGCGTCCCAGCCCAGCTCGGCGGCCATCACACGGGCGGCAGCCTCGACTGAGACCCGCGCGGGACGCGCGGCCGCGCCGAAGCCGGCGCGGCGGAACACCATATCGCTGAGCTTGACCGCCATCTCCTGCCGCACTGCTCGCACGATCTCCTCCCTGCCAAGGCCTGCCGAATCACCGAGGGACGGCTCCGCCGCGCCGTCGTCGAGCCTCCGCTCAGCCGTCGAGCAGACCGGGTTCGAGCGTCCCAGCGAGGCGAACACACGATCGATTGTCTGCTCCGCTACCAGGCGCGCCGTCGTGAACTTGACGCCTTCCACCGAGATGAGCTGGCTGATGCCCTCGGGCCCATGATCGGTAATCCGCGGCCGTTCTGCGAGGGCGCCGGACCGCCCCGGCTCCCGGTCGCTCTTAAGTGGCAGCCACCCCCACTGCGACCGTACGATCTCAGCCGGGCTCAGATCCAGGCCGGGACAGGCATCATTGAACTCCTGAAGCAGCCCGCGCACCCCCCGGGCGCGTGCGGCAGCGGGATCAGCAATGTCGCCGGTGTACCAGGTGCCGAGCACGGTGCCGCGGCCGTGGGGGGCGCAGAACAGGAACCGCCGGCCTCCGCAGACCGGATCTTCCTGCGGACCACTTCTAGCTTGCACCCCAACTCCCACCTCAGCCAGCCTCCGGCTGACCACCAGGTTGAGCCCCAGCGCCTGGGCGCACCTGGTCCGAGCCTCTCCGGCTCCGATCCCAGCCTTGCCCAATATTTCATCAGTCCAGGGACCCGCAGCGACCAAAACCGCCCGGGCGGATATATCCAGCTGGCCACCCGTAAGGAGATCGGTGGCCCGGGCACCGTGCACCGTTCCGTTCGCCACCAGGAGTTGGTCGACCCGGAGGTAGTTTAGCGGTACGGCGCCAATGTGGGCCGCGGATTTGATGAAGCTCAGCGTCAGCCGTTCCGGGTTACGCAGCTGCGCGTCGTGCCAGACGGCACCTCCGGTCAGTCCCTTGGCCGGGAACCACGGAAACGAGGCCAAGCACTCGTTTCGGGGCACGAGGTGGCCGTTCGGGAGGTGATGGTCCCGGTCCAGGTGCCGATTGCGGCTGAGGGAGACGAGGTCGTTAAGCCGGAGTGCCGCGGCATGCGCCAGGCGCCCCCGGGCGCCTGATCCATAGGTCGCAACCAGTATCTTCAGCGGTTGCACCAACTTGGGCGCAATTCGGAGCAGCGTGGAGCGTTCCCGAATTGACTCGCGCATCCGCGAGAAATCGCCTCGGGCGAGGTAGCGCAGTCCCCCGTGTACGATCCTCAGGCTATTGGCTGAGGTTGCCGCTCCGAAATCGCCCCGATCCACCACCGCCACCGAGAGACCCCGAAGCGATGCATCCCACGCCGCACAGGCCCCGTAAATGCCGGCGCCGATGACGAGGAGATCGAACCTGGTTTCGGCAAGCCGTGGGAGGTCGCGTTGCATGGCCGTGAGCGTGGTGTCGAGAGCGCGGAACGCTGAACGTTCTCCCGAACGGACACGTTCCCGCAAGGCGGCGGCGCCTACGCCCGCTCCCGCACCCGGTAGGCCCGCCGATGCGGGGAACGCAGATGCACGATGATCTCGCCGACCAGACCTAGACCCATCAACTGCACCCCCAGCGCCAGGAAGAGGACGGCAAGTAGCAGCGCAGGACGGTTTGCGATTCCCTGGCCATCGACCCGCTGGATCAGGAGCACCGCGCTGAGCACGGTTCCGGCCCCCAGGAACACGGATCCGACCAATCCAAAGAAGCGGAGCGGTTTCTCGGTGAACTTGGCCAGAAAGAAGAAGGCGCCGATATCCAACAACCGGCGCAAATACACGCCCGGCCCATAGACCCGCGTGCGGGCATCGCTGGGGTGCTGGGGGACAGACACTTCTTCTACCCGAAATCCCTCCCGTAAGGCAAGAGCCGGTATGAATCGGTGAAGGTCACCGTAAAGCGGCAGCTCCTCGGCAACGTTGCGCCGCATGGCCCGAACCCCGCAGGCCATATCATGAAACCGCTGCTCCGAGACCCCCCCCACAATGCCCTGAAACGCTCGCGATTGGAGCCGGTTGAGCCAACTGTCCAGCCGGGGCGAGCGGCTGGCGACGACCATGTCGGCCCCGGCCGAGACCGCCTCAAGCAGAAGCCGGATCCCCTCGGGCTCAACCTGGAAGTATGCCGGCAGAGTAAGGATCACATCACCCCGGCTCTTCTCGATGCCGAGCCGCAGAGCCGCCGTCTCCCCGAAGGGACGGGCAAAGCGAAGCAGACGGACCGACGCATTTTCCTGAGCGAGCTTCACCAGCTCGGCCGGCGGGACGAACCGGCCATCGAAGATGAAGAGGAACTCATACTCCTCAGGCCGGGCATCGAGCTCGCGGGCAAAGGCGTGGTAGACCGACAGGAGATCGTCAGCCCGCTCCACCACCGGAATGACTACCGAGGTCAGTCGGCCCCCAGCTGCAGTCACTGCATTCGCGGTATCGCTTGTGGGTTCCATCAGAGTCCCCTGTGCGCTCATGTCAACGAACCTCCCACGCGTTCGGGATGTCGTTCGCATCCCCGCGTTCACTGTTGAGCGCGACCTCGGCAACGAGACCGAGCATGAAGAGATAGAAAGCCACCCCGAGAGCAAGCAGGCCCGCGCCTGGGAAAACCAGCGCGGCGGCCTTCTCAGGGCCGAAGTGGGTCAGGCTAAACAGCCAGACGCTACCAAACGCCAAGGCAATCATTACGGCGGGGATGGCGGCCATGCCGAAGCCGAGCAGCGGCCGCGACCGAAAGGTGGTGATCATCTTCAGCGTGATCAGGTCTACCAGGACTTTCAGAGTCCGCGAAATGCCGTACTTGCTCTCCCCGAACCGCCGGGCGTGATGACGCACCGGCATTTCGGTGATCCGGGCGCCCACGCTGGCCGATAGCGCCGGAATGAAACGATGCTGCTCTGCGTAGAGCGAAATGCGGCTGAGCAGGTCCCGCCTGTAGGCCTTGAGTGAGCAACCATTGTCCGTGATCTGAACACCGGTGAGACGTCGGATCAGCCGGTTGGCGAGCCAGGACGGCACCTTCCGGAGCAAAAGCTTATCCTGCCGCTGCTGGCGCCATCCGCACACCAGGTCGTATCCCTCGTCCAGTTTCGCGACCAGCGCAGGGATGTCGCGCGGGTCGTTTTGAAGGTCGCCATCGAGAGAGACGATGACGGCTCCCTGAGCGTTATCGAAGCCGGCCATCATGGCCGCGGTCTGCCCCACGTTCGCCCCCAGGCGCAGGCCCCGGACTCGGGGGTCTGTGGCGGCGGCGCGCACCTCGCCCCAGGTACCATCACGGCTGCCGTCGTCGACCAGGATTATCTCGAAACTCCTGGGGTAAGACTCGAGCGCCTGGAGGATCCACTCCACCAGCGGCCGCACGTTCTGCGACTCGTTGTAGAGCGGCGCGACCACCGAAAGGGCGGGTTCGCTGTTATGCACAGAAATGGATCCCAGATTCAATTGAACTCTCATTCCCCAATCAGGCACTCACCAAGCATAGGACCACAGCGGCGCCCTTACCAGCAATCGCCATTCCGCCAATGGCGGCTGGAACGGCTGCGCTAAGTCGTTACGGTGCATGACTGAGGCGAGACTGGAGAGGACGGCGGGACCCGCGGCGAGCCCACTCGCGGCATCAGTGTGGCTCGCTTGCCACGACCTACGGGATCACGGAGACTAACGCCCGGCTACCACCCGCCCTTGCGGAGGAGGACGACGGGCACGGTCTTGAGCATGATACGTAGATCTTCAGCTACCGACTGGCGGCGGATGTACTCCAGGTCGTAGTGCACCTTGGTGCGCACGTCCTCGAGCGAGCGATCGTAGTGGTGGTTGATCTGGGCCAGCCCGGTAATGCCGGGTTTGGCCCGCTGGCGGAGCGGATACTCGGCGATGTGCTCGCGCAGCTCGGCGAAGATGGTGGGCCGCTCGGGCCGGGGACCTACGATGTTCATCTCGCCCTTCAAGACGTTGAGCAGCTGGGGCAGCTCATCCAGCCGATACTGGCGCAGAAGCCCGCCTACAGCGGTGACTCGCGGATCCTGCTGTTGGGCCCACACCGCTCCACTGCCATGCTCGGCGTCAACCCGCATGGTGCGGAACTTATAGATGGTGAACGGCTGACCCCCGAGATCGTGCTGGCGACGATGATTCTGTGCACCACTGGCCGGCACGCGGCGATCGAGCCCGACCCGTACCTGGGTGTAGAGAACCGGTCCCCGCGAAGTGAGCCACACCAGCACTGCCACCAGGATCATGATCGGCATCGTGATGATCAGGGCGATCAGCGCCAGAATCAGATTGATGCCGCGACGAGCCCACTCCGAAGACCGTGCTGAGCCATACCAGCCGTCTGACCAGCTCCACTCAGGGTAGTGCTGGCGGGTGAGAGCCGGGTCGAGCTGAATAGCAGGTAGAGAGGGATGGCTACTGCGTACTCCGGACATGGCAATTCCCATTATCACACTCGGCAAAAAGAAAACGGACTCAAGAACGGCGTGCCTTCCTTGACCACCCACGCTTCCTACCCGGCACCCCTGGATTCCGTCCGACATTATAACGGGTTGTTCCAGAAATACCCTAATACGAGGCTAGCAAATTCCCTGTGATCCGACTCACTCGTTACGAGAAGCTCAGCGACGCGGCCGACGCTTGCTCGGCGGGCGCGACTCGGTGAGGAGCGGATCGGGAGCCTCACCCAAACCGAAGCTGGCGAGCCGTTGGCTGAACTGGGAGAGTTCGACCGGAAGCGTGGCCGGAGCCCCAGCGCCGGGATCCTCGGTCCGGTCGGAGCTCTGACCAGACCCGAGGACATCATCAGACCCGATGACATCATCAGGATGAGGGGTATCGTGCAACGGTTCGCTCGGCATCCGGGGGTCAACTTCCACAGTAAGTTCGGTTTGACTTCGGGAATGCCGGCTTCCGGTTCAAGGATAGCGCCGTAAATTCGCCCGGCCCATCATAGTCGAATCGCGGCACCGTATCTTGTCCGAAGTTATGACCACATCACGAGTTAAGGCCTGGCGCCCGAGCAGGGGCGGGCCGGCGCTTCATCGGGAGTCGTTGCTGGAAAACCACAGCGACCACGGTTGGATTGCCACAACTTGCACGGTGTCAAGTGGCGTGGCATGTCAACATCCAAACTGTGGCGCTTTTACACCGATTGAGTCCTTTTCGGGACCATGTCCGAGCAGCAAACGGTTGTATCATAGAGTATTATGACTTTCCAGCACTGGCGCACGAGTTCTGCTACCCTGCGCAGAACGCCCCGGTGCCTGCGTCTCATCTCTCTGGCAAACGCGAATGCCCAATCGAGAAAAAGCTCCTTCCTCGCCTCTCGTCCTCATCGCCAACGATCAGGAATGGTCGGCGAGATCACTCGAAAGCATTCTCGCGCCGAGCGGGTACTCGGTCGTCCGGGCCTACACCGGGCAGCAAGCGATTGAACGGGTTCGCACTTCCCAACCCGACATCATCATCCTCGATGCACAAATGCCGGACCTGCACGGATTCGAGGTCTGCCGCCTGCTCCGCGCCGACCCGAATTTCAGTCCCAATACGCCCATCATCATCACCACGTCCGGACCATCGGGCCGTACCCAGCGGCTGGAGGCCTACCGCGCCGGCGCGTGGGAGTTTCTGGGCCAGCCGGTTGACGGCGAGGCCCTGCTCCTGAAGCTCACCACATTCCTTCAGGGCAAGCGCGAAGTAGATGCCTTGAAGGAGGAGAGTCTGCTCGATCCAGGCACGGGCCTCTATAACATGAGGGGGCTGGCACGCAGAGCTCACGAGATCGGCGCCGACGCGTTCCGCCGCCGGGACCCCCTCGCCTGCGTCGTATTTGCCCCCGAGGTGCAGGACGCGGTCGGCTCCGAGCCTGCCGACGAGGAGACCCAGCGAATCGCGGAACAGGTGGGCCAGCTGCTGAAACGGGTGGGCCGCTCATCTGATGCTATCGGCCGCCTGGCGCAATCGGAGTTTGCCGTCATTGCCCCGGCCACGGACAGCGAGGGTGTGCTGCGGCTGGTACGCCGGATCGGAGGCAGCATCGAAGCCACTCCAATCCCGGTCCGGGGCGGTGAGCGCTCCTTACGAGTTCAGGCCGGCTACTGTGCCGTGCCGGACTTTGCCGAGTCGCCAGTAGACGCGGTGGAGCTCCTGCTCCGAGCCACCACCGCCCTTCGAGATCTCAAACGTGATGGGGACGCGGAACAAGTTCGCGGCTTCGAGCCCACCCCGCTCTCGTACCCGTCGTGACCCCCTAATACGCTACATCTGTGGACATTACTCCACAAAAGGAGCCTCTTAGCCATTCCGCATTGTGGTCACGAATCCTCACCTGCTTGACTTTTGCCCCAATCTGTGGTAAAAAAGTTACTGGTCCGGTAGCTCCCCGGGGGCCGTGTGTGGCTCCCGTGCCGGTTTTGCTAGCCCAGTCTTCCAACTCTGTCGAGTTGGGCCTGAGTTAAACCGACCGCTGCCTGCGGTCCCCCCCGGGAGTTTGCAGGATGGCTAATCCTCTCGCCCAACAGGACCGGAAGATCCCCGCCGGCTCCGATAGTACCTCGCGCGACCCGCTTTCCATACCAAGTGAAGTCAAGGCCAGCATTCGCGTCCTGGTGGTGGACGATGAGCGCACCCTCCGGGAAAGCTGCGCCAGCGTACTCCAGATGGACGGGTACAATGTGACGCTGATTGGACGGGGGGAGGAGGCGCTGGAGACGGTAAAACGCCGCAAGTTCGACATCATCCTGGTGGACCTGTACATGTCTCAGGTATCCGGCCTGGAGATCCTTCAGTCGACTCTGGAGGCCTATAAAGACACCATCGTAGTGGTCATGACAGGCAATCCCAGCGTCACCAGCAGCATCGAGGCGCTTCGGGCGGGCGCCTGGGATTATCTGCCGAAGCCGTTTTCTGCAACTCACCTGCAGGTGCTCATTGGGCGTGCCTCCCATGCGGTAATGATGTCCCGGGAAGCGCAGGACCTCCGGGTGCAGCTGATGAAGCAGAACGGCCACAGCGACAAGATCGCGCTCATCGGCATTGCTCCCCTGTTCCGCAAGGCCGTGGATCTTGCCCGCAAGGTGGCAGCAACCGATGCCTCGGTCTTCATCAGTGGGGAGAGCGGGACCGGCAAGGAGGTCATCGCCCAGTTCATTCATCAAAACAGCCGCCGGGCCGGGCGCACCCTGGTACCGATCAACTGCGCCGCGCTGCCGGAGCCTTTGCTCGAATCCGAAATGTTCGGCCACAAGAAGGGTGCCTTTACCGGGGCCGACCGCGATAAGCCGGGCCTGCTGGAAACGGCCAATGGCGGCACTCTCTTCCTGGACGAGCTTACGGAGATGACCATGCCGCTCCAGGCCAAGCTCCTCCGGGTCATTCAGGACGGAGTGGTACGCCGGGTAGGCAGTGAGACCCAGGACGCGGTGGTGGATGTCCGGTTCATTTCCGCCACCAACCGCGAGCCGCAGGAGGCGGTGGACCAGGGGGTGCTCCGGGGCGACCTCTTCTATCGGCTTCGGGTGGTGCCGATCAAGCTTCCGCCGCTGCGCAAGCGGCTGGAGGACATCCCGCTCCTGGCCAATCATTTCCTGACCTACTACTGGCAGCGCCACCGCCAGATGGGAGACCGGGTGCCGCGGCTGAGCGAGGCTAGCGTGGCCTTCTTGCGGTCCCGACCCTGGCGGGGCAACGTTCGTGAGCTTCAGAACGTCATCGAGCACGTGGCGGTCCTGGCCGAGCCGGACCAGACCATCCAGCCCAATGACATTCCGGTATACGACGACAGTTCCGACTGGCCGGTTGAAAACGTCGCTCCCCCGGGGGTCATGGACGAAGCCTATCATCCCGCCAAGGACCGCGTGGTGGTTCAATTCGAGAAAGAGTATCTGACTCGCCTGATCAGCCGAGCTGGCGGGAACATGTCGAAGGCTGCCCGCCTGGCCAGCATCGATCGGACCACTCTCTACCGGCTCATGGACAAGCATGAATTCCAGAGGGATGACACCCCAGGATCCACTGCGTGACACCTGAGACCGTGCTCACCGGTTCTGCCGGGGAGCGCCGCCGGTCAACGCAGGATAGCTCGGGGCCGGGCCCGGTTTGGGACCCGAATGGGCCCGGCGGTGGATCCCTTTCGCCGGCGCTCTGGGATGTGCTGAGGGAATCGGTGCTCTGGGCGGAGTCCGAGTGGGCGCGGGTCATGCAGCACGCCTCCGGAGCCGAGGAGGCCACCGCTCACCTGGTTCAGCTGTGTACCGTTATCCGCCAGGAGGCCTCGGGGCTGCCGGCCGAGACCGGCTCGATCCCGCGCAATGCGCTCTCCCGGAAATGGTTGGGGCTGATTCGCACCGGGTTTCTCGAGCGCGCGGCAGCGCTTCCGGCTCCGGACCCCGCCCAGTTGCTTCAAATCCTGAACGCCATTGAGCGAGTGGGCCAGCACCTGGAAGCCGACTGGTCGCAGCACTTCAGCGACCGCCTGTCGGGGCCCGACGGGTTGGAGCTGGTGGTGGAGGTGGCCCACGACCTGCGCTCCCCGCTCACCTCGATTCTGTTCCTGGCGGAAACCCTCCAGCGGGGCCGCAGCGGGGCAGTGAACCCGGTCCAGGAGCGGCAGCTGGGTCTCATCTACAGCGCTGCTTTTGGGCTCAGCTCCGTGGCCAGCGATGTCATCGAGCTGGCTCGCGGCGGCGACCGGCTGGTGGACCTGGACCCGATTCCGTTCTCCGTCACCGATATACTCGAGTCGGTGCGCGACATCGTTCAGCCGATTGCCGAGGAGAAAAACCTCACCGTTCGCTTGACAGCCCCCGAGTCGGACTTCCGGATCGGGCACCCGGTGGCCCTGAGCCGGGTATTGCTCAACCTGACCACCAACGCACTCAAGTTTACGGGCGAAGGTTTCGTCGAGCTGACCGCCGCCCAGCGGCCTGGCCGCACCATCGAGTTCTCGGTCCGTGACACCGGACGGGGAATCCCGCCCCAGTCCATGGCCACCCTGTTCGAGCCGTTCCGCCGCCGCCAGAAGCCGGGCGAGTACGCGTTCTCAGGTTCCGGTCTGGGGCTGTCGATCTGTCGCAAGCTGGTCGAAGCGATGGGGTCGGTGATGCAAGTGGAGACGGCGCCCGGGTACGGGACCCGGTTTTACTTCGTGCTTGAGCTTCCCGTAGCCGGCGAGCCGCAATTCGGCTGAGCCGCTGCCGCCTCCGGGGCCTTTCCCGGGCCCCCGCCGTGCGGGTACATTTTGCACGCAAGCCGCCACCCGCGGATGCCCGAGTGCAACGCGCTGCCGTGGCAGGCATAACCTGGTTCGCTCACTATCGAGGCGGGATCCCCAGCCGGATGTGCAGCGGACCCCCACAATGGTCCCCCCGACCTCGTGGGCTTCCTCGATGCCCTGCCGACCACTTGGGTCAGGCCAGGAGCGACGAGGGGGCGCGCGAAGGTTGACGGACCCGGAACCGAGCGCTACGTGAACCGACCGCTGATTCGGCCGGGCCGGCATCTCAGCCAGCCCCCAGTACACGCCCCGCACGCCGCCCTTCTGATCGACTTCGACAACGTCACCCTTGGCATCCAGAAAGATCTGACCAAGGAGCTGCGCACCCTTCTCAACAGCGACATTATCAAGGGCAAAGTCGCGGTGCAGCGGGCCTATGCTGACTGGCGTCGCTATCCGCAGTACATTGTGCCGCTGTCGGAATCATCCATCGACCTGATCTTCGCCCCTGCGTTCGGGTCCAGTAAGAAAAACGCCACCGACATACGTCTTGCCATCGATGCCATCGAGCTGGTCTTCACCCGGCCCGAGATCGGGACGTTTATCCTGCTGTCGGGCGACAGCGATTTCTCGACCATGGTCATCAAGTTGAAGGAGTACGGCAAATACGTGATCGGTGTGGGCATTCGCGAGTCGGCCAGCGATCTGCTGATCCAGAACTGCGACGAGTACTACTCGTACAACGATCTCGCCGGCCTCACAAAGGAAGTTGATACCCCCTCCACCCAGCGGGATCCGTGGGAGCTGGCCGCGGAGGCAGTGGCGCAGATGGCGCGCAACGGCGACGTCATGCGTTCCGACCGACTCAAGCAGGTCATGCAGCAGATCGATTCCAACTTCGATGAGCGCAATGCCGGCTTCAACCGCTTCAGCAAGTTCGTGGTGGAAGCGGGTCAGAAGGGAATCGTTCAGATCACCAAACTGGACAACGGGCAGTACGAGGTGGCGCCCGGCACCGTGGTTCCCACCGCAGCCGCGGCGGCCCCGGCTACTCCCTCTTCCCCCCGCTCGCGTCCGGCCGCCGAGTCGGGACGCGAAGACGGGGCGCGCCGGGGCCGGGGACGACGGGGACGTGGTGGCCGGGAGCGCACCGGTGCCCGCGACGGAGGCCGCTCGCGGTCGGCGGAGAGCCCGCGTGACGAGAGCGCGCCGCGGCCGACCCGTGAAGAGCGTCCCGACGGCGTGCTTACGCTGGCCCGTGCCTTCCAACTGATGTCCCAGGCGCTGTCGGAATTTCGCTCACCGGTGGGCCAGGAGGCGTTACGGCTCCGCATGGTTGCCATGCACGGGCGGGAAGACCCCCTGCTCGATGCCAGCCGCTTTCCGCGGTTGCTGCGCCAGGCCAACGATGCCGAAGTGGCGGACGTGCGGAAGGTGGGCGACGACGACTACGAGATCGCTTATCAGCGGCAGTCCTCTCGACCCGCGCTTCCCGCGGCGCCGCGCGAGGAGCCGCAGGACAGCGCGCCCGGGGCAGAGGCAGCTCCGGAGCCCGCTGCTAGCGGAAACCGCGAGAATGGCCAGCGGCTGGGCCTTCGGTTCCGTCGCGGCTCCCGCGGCCCGAGCCGCGGCGGCGAAATCCCCCTCATCGGCGTGGTGAGTATCGAGCCCACTATTGACCCTGAGGCAGCGGCGGAGACACTGGCTGAAGCACTGGAGGAGAGCTCCCTGGAACTCGCCGAAGCCCCGGTCGAGAAGCCAGCCCGCACCCCGCGGCCCCGGAGAAAACGGACGACGGCCGCTCCGGCCGCGCCGGCCGAATCGAAGAGCGGTGGGGAGGGTGAGAGCGCCCCGGCGCCGCCTCCGAAGCGACCCCGCGCCCGCCCCCGGAAAAAGCCGGAATGAAGCAACCGAGACGGGCAGCCACGCTGCCCGTCGCTTTTTTCAGGCGCCCTGCCGAAGTCGTTGCCGCCGATCTGATCGGAAAAGTCGTGGTCTCCCGTGTGGGCGGACGCATGGCCGCCGGCAGGATCGTCGAGACCGAGGCCTACCTCGGCTACGACGACCCCGCCTCCCACGGTTATCTGCACCGGCGGAACGCCCGCAACGTGGCGCTGTTCGGACCACCCGGGATCTGGTACGTCTATCTGTCCTATGGGATGCATTGGTGCGCCAACCTGGTATGCCAGCGGGCCGGGCTGGCCAGTGCCGTGCTGCTGCGGGCCCTGGAGCCGGTCAAGGGTCTGGATGTCATGCGCCGGCGGCGTGGCCCGTTGCCGGACCGCCAGCTGTGCTCCGGTCCCGGGCGGCTGTGTCAGGCGCTCGGTATCCGCCGCGGCCTCGACGGCATCGCCATGTCGGATGGACCGGTAGTGGTGCTGCGGGGGGAGGCTTTGCCGCCAAGCTCGATTGCAGCGACCCCGCGAATCGGGATCACCAAAGCCGCGGACTGGCCGCTACGCTTTCATCTCTCGGGTTCCCTCTGGACGTCGCGCAAAGAAAAGGGCGGGGGATCTGAAAGACCCCCCGCCCTTTGAAGTGTGCCGAGCTGAGTCAGTAGCCGCCGCCGCTCGCTCTTTCCCGTGCATTTCCAAGGCTGAACCGCAACCCCGCCGTGAAGCTGTGGGTGGGTCCACTGATGAGGCTGCCCGAGGCAAAGACTCCCGAGCCATCGCTGAACGTCTGAGAGTAGGTCCTTCTGCCGGGGGCGGTGGTGATTTGGTACTGGCCGAAGGCGCTGAAGCGGCTTACCCGGAAGTTCAGACCGCCGACCAGCGTACCGAAGCCCGAGCTGCCTATGGACTTCACGATGTCGCCATCGGCCGAATGGCCGCCGGTGTGGAGAATGCCGACTCCGATGCCGAAGTACGGAGTGGCGGGCCCCCGGATGGGGAACGCCATCAGCGCCGCGGAGTACTTTCGGATGTAACTGAAGGTAGTGGCCAGCTCCTGGTCGGCGATGATGGCTCCCGTTTCATCGAAGCCCTGCACCGAGTAGGTGCCGGCGCCATCAGCGTCGAAGCCCTGCTCGACGGAGAGGAGAAGCCCGGTGCGGCGCGCGGTGACCAGCAGGTGGGCGCCGCCGAGGGGGATGTTATCTCTCTCGGTACCCATCCCGAAGTTCATCATGCCGCCCTGACCACCGACGTACCACTGGAAGGTGCCATTGCCGGGCTGCTGGGCTGACAGCTGGGCCGCCCCCACGCAGAGCGCCAGCGCAACCGGGATGCTGAGGGTGACCATGCGCATCAGACTGCCTCCGAAAGGTGTCCGCACCAGGACCATCCTGATGCGTACCGGGCCAATTTCGCACGGTACGTCAAAATGCGGGAACTCATGCTGGAAAACGCGGGAGGGAAGTGGATCCGGAGCCTGGAAGGCTCCAGTATGGTGCTGGCTGACAAGGAGTTAGTCTATCCCGGCCAACCCTTCCCCACGCGTTGCGGAGGGGGGAAGTGCAAAGACCGGGCCCGTCTTCAGATCAAGCGGAGTTGCCGACCGACCTTCCGAAATGCTGCCAGAGCCTGGTCGAGATCGTTCCGCGTGTGAGCGGCGGATACCTGGCAGCGGACCCGCGCCAGGCCTTGGGGAACCACGGGGTAGCCGAACCCTGTCACGAAGACACCTTCCGCCAGGAGAAGGTCGCTCATCCGGATGGCGGCGGCGGTCTCACCCAGGATGACCGGGATGATCGGGGTCTCCCCGGGCAGAGGCTTGAAGCCCAGTGCCAGGAGCTGCTGGCGGAAGTAGCGTGCGTTCTCCCGCAGCGCCGTGACCCGCTCCGGATGAGACTCCAGAAACTCGATGCTCGCGAGCGAGCTTGCGGCCACGGTAGGAGGGAGTGCGTTGCTGAAGAGCTGCGGCCGGGCCCGCTGGGTGAGATAGTCGCAGACGCCGGCCGAGGCAGCCACGAACCCCCCCGCCGCGCCGCCCAATGCCTTACCCAGCGTGGAGGTGATGATGTCCACCTGACCCACCACACCAAAGTGCTCCGCCGTACCCCGTCCGGTCTCTCCCAACACCCCGGTGGCGTGCGAGTCATCGACCACCAGGACCGCGTCGTGCTTCCGGCACAGCTCGATCAGGTCGGGCAGCTTGGCGATCGCCCCTTCCATAGAGAAGATGCCATCGGTTACCACCATCTTCACCCGCCGATCGCGTGCGGCGGTCAGCTTGGCATCGAGGTCGGCCAGGTCCGCATGCTGATAGACGGCGGTCTGGCATTTCGTAATCGCCTTGGCCAGCCGGATCCCATCGATGATCGAGGCGTGATTCAGCTGATCGCTGATGACGAGATCCTGATCGGTGAGCAGCGTACCCGGCACTGCCTCATTCGCGTTCCAGGCGCTCACGAAGCTCAGCGCCGCGGGGGTGCCCACCAGGCGGGCGCAGCCGGCCTCCAGCGCGCGGTGGATCGTAAAGGTGCCGCAGATGAATCGCACCGACGCCGTGCCGGCGCCGAACCGGTCGAGCCCCTCTTTGCCGGCCTTCACCACACTGGCCTCATTGGACAGGCCCAGATAGTTGTTGGAGGAGAGGATGATCACTTCACCTCTCTCTTCCATATGCACGCGGGGGCCCTGGGGACTATCCAGGAAGTTGAGGCGCTTGTAGGTCCCGTCGCGCATGAACTGCTCCAGCTGTGGCGCGATTCTCAGCTCCAGCGCGTTGGTCATGCGCCTACCTCCAGGATCACCTTGCCCGCCTGTCCGTCCTTGATCACCCCGATCGCGTCCCCGATGCGCTCCAGCGGAAAGCGATGGGTGATGACCGGCCGAGGGTCGAGTTGGCCGGCCCGCAGGAACCGCTGCATCTGATGCCAGGTTTCGTACATTTTCCGGCCGGTCACGCCGTAGAGCGTCACGCCCTTGAAGATGATGTCCCGGGCGAAGTTCACCTCGGTGGTCCGGTTGGGCGTTCCCAGGAGGTTGATCCTCCCCCCCATTCGTACCGCGGCCAGCGCCTGCGCATGGCCGCTGGGATGACCACTCATTTCGCACACCAGGTCCACGCCGTCGCCGGTGGTCAGCTCCCGCACCCGCGCGACCACGTCGTCCGAGCCGGGATTCAACGTGACGTGAGCACCCATGGCGCGGGCCAGGTCCAGGCGTTTGGTGTTGTAGTCGCTGGCGATAACCAGCGACGCGCCGGCCGCGCGCGCCACGCCCACGGCGAAGCAGCCGATCGGTCCGCAACCCAGCACCAGCACCGTGCTCCCAGGCACCTCGGCCTCCAGCACGGTGTGCACGGCGTTACCCATTGGATCCATGATGGCGCCAATTTCGGTGGGAATGCCGTCGAGCTTCATGACGTTGGAGACCGGCATGGCGATAAAATCAGCGAACGCGCCGTCCCGATCCACGCCGATGATCTGGGTCCGCCGGCAGAGGTGGGCGTCGCCCAGCCGGCACTGAAGGCAGTGCCCGCAGACTACGTGGCCCTCGGCGGTCACCAAATCACCCACGGCAAGCAAACCGGCGGCCCTTGCCTCGCGCCCCAGCTCGGTGATCTGGCCCGCGAACTCGTGCCCTACGATGACGGGTGGTTTGAGGCGGCCCTGGGCCCAGCTGTCCCACTCCCAGATGTGAAGGTCGGTCCCGCAGACGCCGGCGTGATGCACCTTGATCAACGCATCGTTGGGACCGCAAGCCGGGGTAGGAACCTGACGGAGAACGATACCGGGACCTGGCGATTCCTTGACCAGCGCACGCATGGCGGCTCAGGGTTGAGAGGGGCCGAAACATTGCCTGGCCCCCCTCGCTACTGGGAGTGACAGCCCGTTGACTCTTGGTCTAGTCAGCGAAAACTGGAGCCACGGCCTCCACCCGTACGGCGCTGATCTTGAACTCCGCGATCTTGGCGTAAGGGTCGAGGCGTGGGTTGGTGAGCAGATTCGCTGCGGCTTCCCGGAAGTGAAAGGGTATGAAGATCTGGCCCCGGGCCTGCCGATCGGAGAGGCGAGCCCCGATGAGCATCGAGCCCCGCCGGGAGCTGACCCGCACGGTGTCGCCCTCGGAAACACCCAGCTCGATCGCGTCTCTGGGATTGATGTCTACCACCGGCACCGGTTCGCGGGAGTCGAGCCCGATGGACCGTCGCGTCATGGTGCCGGTATGCCAGTGGTACATCTGGCGGCCAGTATTCATGATGAACGGGAACTCAGCGTTGGGAAGCTCTTCCGGCGCGACATATTCCACCGGGACGAAGAGCGCCCGCCCGTCGGCGGTGGGAAACGATTCATCGAACAGAAAAGTGGTGCCCTTCGAGTCGGGTGTCAGTACCGGGTACTGCAGCCCTGCTCCCTTGACCGCCTCGTGCGTCACACCCCGCCACGAGGGGGTGACCGAAGCAATCTCCCGCATGACCTCGGCGGGCCCGGCCCAGGCGGTCTTGAGGCCCAGGCGGTTGCTGAGGTCCATGAGAATGTCCAGATCTCGCCGGGCATTTCCCGGCGGATCGAGCGCGGCCTCGGCGAGCTGAATCCGGCGTTCGGTGTTGGCGTAGGTGCCTGACTTTTCCGCGAACGACGAGCCGGGCAGGACCACGTCGGCCCACCGGGCGGTCTCGGTGAGAAACAGGTCCTGGACCGCCAGAAATTCCAGCCCCCGGACCCAGTCCTCGGCGTGCGCGATGTTGGGATCGGAAATCACCGGGTTCTCGCCCATGACGTAGAGACCCCGGATGGGACTGTCTTCCCGGGTCATCTCCGTCACCATCATACCGTTCTCGAGCGATAGCGATTGCTCCGGAACTCCCCAGGCCCGCGCATACTCGGCCCGGTTTGCCGGATCCGTCACCGGCCGGTAGTCGGTGTATGCGAACGGGATGGCGCCGACGTCGCTGGCGCCCTGGACATTGTTCTGCCCCCGGATCGGCATCATCTGCGCGCCCCACTTGCCGATCATGCCGCAGGCGAGCAACAGGTTCAGCAGGCTGGCGACGATGTCGGTGCCGGTGGCGTGCTGGGTCAGCCCCATGGCCCAGAGGGTCGAGGTTCTGGGGCCTCTCGCATACATCTCCGCCGCCTGGCGGATGAGCGCCGCGGGAATGCCGGTGATCTTCTGCCCCATCTCCAGCGTATAGGGCGCCACCGATGCCCTGACCTTCTCGAACTCCCGGGTACGCTCGTTGATGAACACGGGGTCGGTGAGGCCGGCCTCGATGATGTGGTGCAGCATGGTATTGAACAACGCCACGTCGGATCCCGGCATCATCTGGAGGTGAATGTCGGCCAGCTCGGCCAGCTCCACCTTCCTGACGTCGGCCACGATCAGCTTGGCGCCGCGGGCGACCGCCCGCTTGATCAGCGCCCCAAATACCGGATGAGATTCGGTAGTGTTTGCGCCGGCTATGAAGATGATGTCACAGGCCTCCTCGATCTCTCGCATGGAGCCGGAGGCCGCCGCCGTGTTGAGCGCTCGGTTCATCGCCGAAACGGAGGTAGAGTGACAGAGGCGGGTGCAATGATCCACGCTGTTGGTGTGGAATGCCCCGCGCACCATCCGCATAAACGCGTAGTTGTCCTCGTTGGTGCATTTGGCCGACGAGAGCGCGCCCAGAGCCTGGGGGCCGTGCTGGTCCCGGATGCGAAGGATCTGCTGCGAGGCCAGGCTCAGCGCCTCGTCCCAGGTAGCCTCCCGGAACGCGCTGTACCAGCCCGATGGCGTGGCCACACGGTCCCGAACGTCTTCCTCGGCCAGCTGTGGCAGACCGGTCAAAGGCGGCTTTCCCACCTGGCGCAGGGGAGGGCGGGGCTTCTTCCGGTCGCCCATCTCCTCGATGGTGAGCCAGGGACCTTCCCGGTGCCGGGGCCACTCGCCGTCCCACACCCATTGACCATCCTGGCACATCCAGCCCTTTCGGATGAGCGGGCTGGTGAGGCGGTCGCGATGCTGGGTGAAGTCGTACCCGAAGCGCCCCTTGACGCAGGTGGACCCCTGGTTCGGCGTGTCCTCCTCAATCCAGGGCGAGGTGACCCGCATCAGGGTGTTGTCTTTGACGTGGAGATCGAGCTGACAGCCGACCGCGCAATAGGGACACACGGAGCGGGCGACTTTATCCGGGGTCCGAAGCGCCTCGGCGCCGAATCGCTGGTGGGGAATGAATTCGAAGATGGCGCCGGTGGGGCAGACGCGGACACACTCCCCACACCAGGTGCAGCCGGCGTGATCCGGGTCGCCGTCCCCGCCCACGATGATCTGGGCGTGCTCGCCGCGCAGGCCCACGTCGAGCACACCCACTTCCTGAATGTCCTCACATGCGCGCACGCAGCGGGTACACAGGATACAGGTGCTCATGTCGTGCTGGATCATCACGTCGCCGGGGCGCTCGTCCCCGGTGCGGAGGGGTAGCTCGTGATGGGCGCGCACCGGAACATCGTACTGGACCACGTAGCGCTCGAACTCGTTGCGCGGGTGTTCCCGGCCGCCATTGCTCAGATGCTGCCCCGGGTAGCGCTCGAGGAGGAAATCCAGGACGCTGCGCCGGTTCTCCGCCGCCGCCTGCGATTCCACGTCGACGACCATGCCGTCCGCCGCCGGCGTGGCGCACGCCGGCAACAGTTTGTTCTGACCCTGGACCGAGACCAGGCAGATCCGGCAGTTGCCCACGATCGGCAGCTTGGGATACCAGCACAGCGTGGGGATGTCTATTCCCGCGCTGCGTGCGGCCTCGAGAATGGTATCGCCGGGCTGGAAGGGAAACGATTGGCCATTCAGGGTGACAGAAGGCATGAGCAACCGGTCAGGGAGGAGGTCAGTGATTCGAGTTTAGACGGGAAATTGGTGTGGGGCAAGGGATTGGTGTGCATAAATACAAACACCCCCGGACCGAAGTCCGGGGGCGTTTCGGCGCGCCACCGCGCCCGCACGCCGTGCGGGCTTACTTCAGGCGGCGTGCTCGGCCGGAACCCGCTGGTGCCAGTGCTGCTCCACGGTGTCCTCATCGTCAGCCGCCCAGAGATAGGCCCAGAACCGCACGGGCTTAGGCGTTGGAGCGCCGCTCCTGATGACGATGCCCAACGGTTCGGACTGGGCGAAGGGAACACTGCTCACGGGAAAACTCCTCACGCTCGGGTGGACTAGCTGACGGGCGTCAGAGGAGCACCGTTCGTGCCGTCTGTCGGCACGATATAACCGTAATAAATTCAGCGATTTGCGACGACCGGACGGACTGTCCGTGTCGCTTGGACCCGGCCGGGAGGACGTTAGGGCGTGTCCGGCGGACACATGGGCTTGCAGAGAATCAAACCGTCCTGGCGGCGGCTGTCAGCGGGGCGGCGGCGGCGCTTGGGATCCTCCTCCCGGGTCCAGCCCGGATAGAGCGACCGCAGCGCATCCGGTCCAATCGCCTTGGAGGTCGGCAATAACACGTGGATGCCGCCGGGCCGACTCCGCTCCTGCAAGTCGTGAATCAGCTCGCTCCGGCCCGCTGTGGACAGATCGACCAGAACGCTGGGATCAAGGACGACCACATCCAGCCCGGTCAGGAAGCTGAGAAACTCCGGCAGTGCCTGGTCGAGCTGCGCCACGTAGCTCTCGAACAGGCTCGCCAGCGCCTCCGCCGCCATCCGTGATTCTACCCGTTCCACGCACCCCAGGTCGGCCGCGATAAAGGTGACCGCGGCATCGTAGGCCGCCAGCAGGTACGTCGTCGGTGCGGCCTGGGTGCCGACCACCAAGGCGCTGTCCTCCGGCTCGAGCCGGGGGAGCAGCGGCGCCAGCGGGCAGTGAGGCTCGAGACCCCAGTGAGTCGGCGTGCGCTGGGCCGCGCGAAGCCGGATGAACTGCTGCCGCCAACGGCGGTAGGGGCGGAGCGACAGTCGCTTCATGATGAGCCGGTCCACCGACTCCAGCATGAGCACTTCGGTCAGCACGAACTGACCTTCGGCGGTGGCCTGAAGCTCGGACGCGGCTTCGTCGCCCAGGCGCAGCAGCTCGTCCCGGCCGATCGAGTTTTTGTATCCCTCGATGCGTTGGAGGATGTACTCCTGGTAGTGCTGCTTATCGGAGTACGGTGAGCGGCGCCGGCGTTGAGCCGGCCGGACCTCGGTGGCGCTCAGCATGGCTCGACGTGCACCGTGACTTCGTCGAGCTGCAGGCTCTCGCGAAGCCGGTCCTCGACCTGGTCGGCAATGCGGTGCGCGCTGGCAACGTCGGCTCCGCCGTCCACCGCGATGGTGAGCTCCGCAAACTGCCGGTCGCCCGCCCGGCGTGATCGGATGGAATAGGCCGAGACCACCCCGTCGACGCCTTCGGCGTGCTGCTGGATAGTGGCCTGATCGAAGGCCCGCTCGTCCACCAGACTGGGGATCGAGCGGCGCAGGATCTGATAGCCGGCCCGGCCAACCAGCACCGCCACGATCAGAGCGAGCGCCGGATCGGCCCAGGCCAGCCCCGCCTGCGCGAGAGCCAGGCCGGTGAGCACGCCGAGGGTGATGAAGACGTCGGTACGGGTATGGAGCGCGTCGGCGAGCAGCAGGTCGCTGTTGAGTCGTTTGCCCGCGCGGGTCTCGAACCACACCACCCAGATGTTCACCCCGAGGGTGAACACGAGGAGAGCGAGGGCCATGTTGGACACGTTTACCAGCGGGACACCGGTGACCAGCCGGGCGGTGGCCCCACGCACCAGCTCGAAAATCGAGAGCGCAAGCAGAAGTGCGATGAGCAAGGCGCCGAGCGTCTCGAACTTGGCATGCCCATAGGGATGATCCTCGTCGGGCGCCTTGGAGGCCACCCGGACGACGAATAGGGCGAATAGGTTGTTGACCGCGTCCACAGACGACTGGAGGGCGTCGCCGAATACGGCCAGCGAGTTGGTGTCGAACCCGACTGCGAACTTGACGATGACAACGACGATGTTGGCGAGGAGGATCCCGCCCAGAACCCGGCGCACCCCCGATGATTTGTCATGAGAGTCTGCTACGGGCATGGCTGCAAGGTGGTAGTCGAGAGGTCTAGTGTCAACGATTTAGCCCCCCGCTTTCAGCACCGCCCCCTTCAGGTACCCGGTCTCTGGAATGGTGAGCACTTCCGGGTGATCGTCGCTCTGGCTGAGCACCTGCTGCAGCATGATGCGGCGCCCGCTGTCGCCCGCGGCCTCCCCCAGCATGCCGAGGAAATGAGGCAACTGGACGTGGAAGGAGCACGAGGCTGTCAATAGAGTCCCGCCCGGTGCGAGAATGCGCATGGCGCGCAGGTTGATTTCCCGATAGCCCCGAAGAGCGGCCGTCACCGAGGCGCGAGACTTGGCGAATGCCGGCGGGTCGAGCACGATGAAGTCAAACAACTCACGGGATCGCTCGAGCTCCCGCAGCCGATCGAAGGCGTCGGCTTCGGACCACTCGATGTTGCGAAGTCCATTGAGGCCGGCGTTAGCTGCCCCACGTTCCAGCGCCTCGCGGCTGACATCCAGCGCGGTGACGTTGGCCGCGCGGCGGGCCAGGTGAATCGAGAACGATCCGTGATACGCAAAGCAGTCGAGCGCCCGCCCGCCTGCCGGCATGAGCCGGCCCGCCAGCAGACGGTTGGAGCGCTGATCCAGAAAGGCGCCGGTCTTCTGCCCGGTCCAGGGGGCGGCCAGATAGCGCGTGTCGCCCTCCTGCGCCACAACTTCCCGCGGCACCGTCCCGTACACCTCGACAATTTCCGCCAAGAGTCCCTCGCGCCGCCGTGCGGCCGCGTCGTTGCGGAGCAGGATGCCCTCGGGGCCGAACACCTCGATCAAGGCGCCAATGATCAGATCGCGCATGGTCTCGAGCCCGGCGGACAGAATCTGGACCACGAGCCAGCGGTCATAGCGGTCCACCACCAGTGAGGGGACCCCATCGCCCTCACCGTGAACCAGCCGATATGCCGTGGCATCTATGCCGGTGCGGCGCGCGCCCGAGGCACGCAGCTGCTCCACCCACCACGCATGATCGACGGGGCGATCGCTGCGCTCCAGGAGTCGCAGCCGGATCTCGGAGCGCGGTGAGTAGAGAGCCTGACCGATGAAGCGGCCACGCGGGTCGTGCACCTCGACCAAGCCTGCGGCCTCGGGGGCCTGCAGGACCTCGCTCCGAAAAATCCAGGGGTGGCCCCGCACCCAGCGCTCGGCGCCGCGCGGGGTGACCCTGGCGCCGGTCACGCCCGGTCGGGGCGAAGCACGGTGGCTCCGCGGAGATAGCAGTGCTTGATTTCCGCGCGGCGGCGGCCGGTGTAGGCATGCACGAGCAGCCGAATGCACATCGGCAGCGATCCCGGGACCGGAATTTCGGTGGCGTGGAGCAGCGCTACGATGTTCCACCCGTACTCCTCCGCGGCGCGGGCGGGAAACGCCGCATCCAGATCGTTGGTTACGGTGAACAGTCCGCTCACGATGTCGTCAGGCTGCAGCCCGTTGGCCTCGATGAGGGCGCGCAGCAGCTCGTCGGTGGCAGCCAGGATCTCGGCGGCGTCATTGCGCGCGACAGTGGTGGCGCCGCGGATTCCCTGAAGCCGGACTGAAGGGGACATGGCCCATAATGTAGCCGAACTGATTCGCCTGATGCTCGTCACCGATGACCGGCTGGTCGAAGGTCGAGACCTGATAGCCGTGGCCCTGGCGGCAGAGCGCGGTGGGGTGACCTCCGTGCAGCTACGGCTTAAGCGCGCGACTCCGCGGGAGCTCGCCCAGGCGGTGCGCGGGTTGACCCAGGCACTTCACATTTCGGTGTTGGTCAACGACCGGCCCGACGTGGCTCTGGCAACCGGTGCCGCGGGCGTTCACCTGGGGCCCGGAGACCTGTCTGTGGACCTGACCCGGCGCATAGCGCCGGCCGGATTCGTGATCGGGGCTTCGGTTGGAAGCGACGCGGAAGCGGCTACCGCCGGAGGCGCCGACTACTGGGGAATCGGCCCTTGGCGGGCGACCGGTACCAAGGGCGATGCTGGCTCCGAGCTCGGCGTCGAAGGCTTCCGGCGCCTGATCCGGTTGGCCGGCACTAAACCCGCCCTCGCGATTGGAGGGGTGACCCCGCAGGACGTGCCCGCGGTGCTGAGCCTGGGAGGGAAGGGGGTGGCTGTGGTGTCGGGGATACTGTCCCAGGACGATGTGGAGGCCGCAGCGAGACGGTATCGAAAAAGCGTAAACGGTTAAGAGTAAACAAACGGGGGGGTGGAGGGGCCTGTTCACCGTTCACTGCTCACGCTTTTCTCCTCCCGCCTGATCTTCCGAATCGCCCGCAGATGCTCGTTGTACGTGCGGGAGAAAACGTGGCGTCCGTCCGCGCCGGCCACGAAGTAGAGATACTTGACCGCAGCGGGGTACAGAGCTGCCTCGATGCTTCGGCGGCTCGGTGAGTTGACCGGCCCGGGCGGAAGACCAGTATGCAGGTAGGTGTTGTACGGTGACGCGAATCCGTAGTCGCGAATAAAGAGCCGAGACTTTCGGCGACCCCGTTTGAGCATGATGGCATACTGGACTGTCGGGTCGGCCTGGAGCGCCATTCCGATGCGCAGCCGGTTGTGGTACACCCCGGCGATGACCTCACGCTCTTCGTCCGCTCGGGCTTCGCCCTCGACGATCGAGGCAAGTGTCACCAGCTGTAGCCGAGTCATTTTGAGCGAGTCCAGCCGGGCGTTCCAGTCGGGCTGCCATTCCGATTTGAAGCCCTCCGCCATAACCCGCACCAACTCCCGCGCGTTGATATCGGCGGGGAGGAGATAGGTCTCCGGCCGGAGAAACCCCTCGAATGATCCGAGGTGCATTCCCAGGATGGACCGCGCGGCGGTGCTGTCGCGGGCAGCGGCGATGAACGAATCGGCCCGGATGCCGAGCTTCTCGCCGGCCAGTGCCGCCACCTCCGGAATGATGAGCCCTTCCGGCACGGTGAACCGGAGCGCTGCCTTTTGTCCGGTCGACAACATGGTGAGGGCCTTCCACGGCGTGGTGCCCGCGGGGAACTCGTAGACGCCCGCGTGCACCGTGCGGTCCACCCCCCGCACCCGGGCCAGAAGCTTGAACATGCGCGGGCTTCCGATCACCGCGTGCGCCCTGAGGCTGTCGGTGACAGCGCCGAACGACGCGCCAGCGGGCAGGATGACGCGGGCCGGCTTCTGCGAGGTGCCGCAGGCGGTAACGGTGAGGAGGGTCAGCAGCGGAATTGTCATGCGGAGGCCAGCCGCAGGGCGACTATTGCGGAAATTTCGCAGGCTCATGCGCGGGCGTGCCTGCGAGCATCGAGGAAGTGCTGCAGCAGCACGGCCGCCGCCAGCGCGTCCACGTCGCCCTTTCGGCCCCGGGTAGAACCCTCCTGCTCGCGAATGACGCCGAGTGCCCGGGCGGTGCTCATGCGCTCGTCCCAGAGCTCCAGCGATAAACCCGTGCGCCGCCCGAGCGTAGCCGCCATGTCTCGCGCGGCGCTCGAGCTCTCCCCCTCGTGGCCCTCGGAGGACAGCGGAAGTCCAACCACGATGCCAACCGGTTGGTGGAGCGCGGTGAGCTCGAGGAAGCGCGGCATGGGGAAGCGCTTTCCCTGCCGGCGCTGAAGGGTTTCGAGCGGGGTGGCCAGGATCTGGGATTCGTCGCTCAGGGCGAGGCCGATCCGGATCTCTCCCCAGTCCACTCCGATAATGCGGCCTTCGGTAGGAATCATTCTGAAAAGTAAGAAGTAAGAAGTGAGAAGTCAGAGGGTAAGACGAAGGGGGTCCGTTCAGAGCCCCCCTCCTCACTTCTCACCTCTTGCTTCTTACCTACTGCGCCATCGTGGCGAAGAATTCCTTGTTGTTCTTGGTGCGCTTCATGCGCTCGAGCAGGAACTCGAGAGCTTCGACCGGTGGCATGTCTGCCAGGAAGTTCCGGAGCAGGTAGACCCGGTTGAGCTCGTCCTTGTCCATGAGGAGCTCTTCCTTACGCGTCGAGGTCCGCTGGATGTCGATGGCCGGATAGATCCGGCGGTCGGCCAGGCGGCGGTCGAGCACCAGTTCGGAGTTGCCGGTTCCCTTGAACTCCTCGAAGATCACCTCGTCCATCCGGCTGCCGGTGTCGATCAGGGCGGTAGCGATGATGCTCAGGCTGCCACCTTTGTCGATGTTGCGGGCGGCACCGAAGAACCGTTTCGGCTTCTGCAGGGCATTGGCGTCCACACCACCGGAAAGGATCTTGCCCGAGTGCGGCACCACGACGTTGTGGGCCCGCGCCAGGCGGGTAATGGAATCGAGCAGAATGACCACGTCCCGGCCGTGCTCCACCAGCCGCTTGGACTTTTCGATGACCATGTCGGCCACCTGGACGTGGCGGTCGGCCGGCTCGTCAAAGGTGGAGGAGATGACCTCTGCCTTGACGTTTTCCTCCATGTCGGTGACTTCCTCGGGCCGCTCGTCGATGAGCAGCACGATGAGCACGACCTCAGGATGGTTCTCGCTGATCGCGTTGGCCAGCTTCTGCATGAGAATGGTCTTACCGGCCTTCGGGGGCGCAACGATCAGCGCGCGCTGGCCCTTGCCGAGCGGCGAGAGCAGGTCTACGACCCGCATGGATAGATCGCCATTCTTCCGCTCCAGCCGGATCCGCGCATCGGGGTACCGCGGCCGGAGGTTGTCGAACGCGATCCGGTGCTTGGTCTTCTCGGGCTCCTCGAAGTTGACCTGTTCGACCTTCAGCAGGGCGAGATAGCGCTCTCCCTCCTTGGGCGGCCGCACCTGGCCCATGACGGTGTCGCCGGTGCGCAGATCGAAACGCTTGATCTGGCTGGGCGAGACATAGATGTCGTCGGGGCCATACAGGTAGTTCCAGTCCTGGCTGCGGAGGAATCCGTAGCCTTCCGGCAGGATCTCGAGCACGCCTTCTCCGCGGATGACCGTGTCGGAGTCGAGCAGCGACTGCTCGATGCGGAAGATCAGGTCCTGCTTCCGAAGGCCGGAGTAGTTGGTGATGTTCAACTGCTCTGCCAGCGTATGCAGCTCAGCGACCGACTTCTGCTTTAACTCAGCGATATCCACGGGTGGGACTCCATGCGGACTGGCCCGGCCAGGGGTCGGGCTGGGGGGATGGGTTGTGAGAGTGCAAGACCGAGCGAGGTTGGACCGTGTATGTGGTGGCGCCGAGCGCCGGAGTCTGCAAGACGTTGTGGTCGGGGAGTTTCCTGTCGAGCAAGAAAGCTCCGTAAGCTAGAGTCCAGATGGGGCCGCGTCAAGTGTGTGAACCGCCGATTCCTCGGGCAAGCGGCGACGCTCCGCCTCCGAACCTGCCGCCACCACAGCGCCACATCTATTGCGTAAGCCCCTGGCGGGGACAATCTTTCTCCCCATCACTGCTATAACATGGCTTGTGACCTTCCTCATACCGGCCTCATGAACGATTCCGAGAGGCTCAGCCGCTTGCGCCACGATCTGTCGAACCCCCTCTCGGCGCTCCTCGCCGAGGCGCAGCTGCTCCTGCTGAACGAGGCCCACATCGATGCCGAGACCCTGACCGGTCTCAAGGAGATCGAGGGGCTCGCCATCCGAATGCGCACCATGTTGAGAGAGTTGTAGGGCTACGCGGATATCGGCAGATCACCGGGATGGGGAAACGCCTCGACGAACGCCTCCACCGCCTGGGGGTCGAGCTGGGTTCCCGCCACCCTCCGCAGTTCGGACACCGCAGCATCGGCCGGCTTGGGGTCCCGGTAAGGCCGCCGTGTCGTCATGGCATCGAAGGCGTCGGCCACGGCCACGATACGAGCCTCGATAGGAATCTTGTCGCCCCGTAAGCCGTCCGGAAATCCCCCTCCGTCCAGCCGCTCATGGTGGGAGCGGACGATTCGCAGGACGTCGGGCGACTCGTGCGCGAGCGGCGCCAGCATTCGCTCACCCAGGGCCGGATGCTCGGCGATTTGCCGGAACTCGTCGGCTGTGAGAGAGCCGGGTTTGTGAAGGACGGCTTCCCGGGTGCCGATCTTCCCGATGTCGTGCAACTCACCACCCAGTCGAATGCCGTCCAGTCCGGCACCGTCGAATCCAAGCCGGGCAGCGGTTGCCACCGCGTACTGGCTGACCCGGATGGAGTGGCCACGGGTGTAGGCGTCCTTGGCTTCGAGCGCCCGCGCCAGCATCTGGATGCCTTGGAGGAAGAGTTCCTGGATTCGCTGTGCCTGCTCCTGAACCTGGCGCTCCAAGTTTTCCTGGTAAAAGCGGTTCTGCAGAATCAGGGCACGCTTCTCGAGCGCACGAACAACCCGGGCCTGGAGCTCGCCGAGCGAGATGGGCTTCAGCAGGAAATCGGCCGCGCCGAGGTGGAGACAGTCCACCGCCGTTGTGGTCTCGCTGATGCCGCTGAGCATGATGACGGAACTGTCGGGGAACCGGTGGCGCACCGCCTCGAGAAAGCCCATGCCGTCGAGCTCGGGCATTCGCATGTCCGAGATGATCAAAGGGGTTTCGCCGATATTGTCGAGGACCTGCAGCCCTTCTCGTCCGCTGCCGGCTTCGAAACAGTTGAAGCCTTGGGCTCGCAGCATGCGCGCAAGGGATCGGCGCACGCTTGGTTCGTCATCGACGATGAGACAGTTGGCGGAGCCAGCCACGGTCGGCCGTGCTTCCGGGGCTTCTGGCATTACGGCAGTTACCGATCTGGTGGGGGATAGGATGCCACGAACATCCGATCGCCACACACTGTAAGTAGGTGGCGTCCGATTGTCCACTGTCGGGCCACCTGTCAGTGTCCGCGCAGTGGGCGAGGCAGCGACCTCTGGAAGCAATCCCGCGGCCGCCACCGCCGACTTACTTTACTACCATGACCAACACCTTCGGCGCGCGATCCACCTTGAAGGTCGGCGGCCGGACCTTCGAGATCTTCCGGCTGGACCCCCTGGCCCGAGCCGGCTTCGATGTTACCCGGCTGCCGTATTCTCTTCGCATCCTCCTCGAGAACCTGCTGCGTACCGAGGACGGCGTCATCGTTACCGCCGAGGATGTCCGAGCGCTGGCAGGCTGGACTCCGGCCAGTCCCCCTCGCGAAATCGCCTTTACCCCCGCGCGGGTCCTGCTGCAGGACTTTACCGGCGTGCCCGCCGTGGTGGACCTCGCTGCCATGCGGGACGCCATGGCCGCCCTGGGCGGCGATCCGGCCCGGATCAATCCGCTCCAGCCGGTGGAGCTGGTGGTGGACCATTCGGTGCAGGTGGATGCCTTCGGCACGCCCCAGGCCTTCGCCACCAATGTGGACCTCGATTACCAGCGCAACCGGGAGCGCTACCAGTTCCTGCGCTGGGGGCAGCGGGCCTTCGAAAACTTCCGTGTGGTGCCACCTAACACCGGCATCGTACACCAGGTCAACCTGGAGTATCTGGCCCGGGTGGTGTTCAGCTCCGACGAAAATCCCGGCGCCGGTACCGGCGAGCAGCCCCAGGCCTATCCTGACACGCTGGTGGGCACCGACTCGCACACGCCGATGGTGAATGGTCTAGGTGTGCTCGGCTGGGGCGTGGGGGGGATCGAGGCCGAAGCGGCCATGCTGGGACAACCGGTCTCCATGCTGATTCCGGAGGTCGTCGGCGTCCGGCTCGAAGGGAAACTCCCCGAGGGAGCAACCGCCACCGACCTGGTGCTCACGGTCACGCAGCTGCTGCGGCGCAAAGGGGTGGTGGGGAAATTCGTAGAGTTCTTCGGTCCCGGTTTGAGCAGCCTGGCCCTGGCGGACCGGGCCACCATAGGCAACATGTCGCCCGAGTATGGGGCCACGTGCGCCATCTTCCCGGTGGACCAGGTCACCCTCCAATACCTGCGATTCACCGGCCGGTCAGAGGAGCGCGTCGCCCTGGTGGAAGCCTACATGAAAGAGCAGGGCCTCTTTCACTCGGCCTCCTCCCCCGACCCGATTTTCAACGACACGCTGTCGCTCGATCTGTCCACCGTCGAGCCGAGCATCGCCGGCCCCCGCCGCCCCCAGGACCGCATCCGGCTCTCCGATGCCCGCCGCGCCTTCCGGGAAGCGCTGCCCAGTCTGCTGCCCGCGGGGGCTCCCTCGCCGGGGAAGGATGGGGCCAAGGGATCGGCGGAAGGCCCCGCGGCCGTCGGGGTCTGGGGTGAGGGGTCATCCCAATCGCCGGCCGCCCACGCGGTCATGGAAGAAGATCCGACGGAGGTGCTGGACCACGGGTCGGTCGTCATCGCAGCCATTACGAGCTGCACCAACACGTCCAATCCGTCGGTCATGCTGGCCGCGGGCCTTCTGGCGAAGAAGGCAGTGGAGCGCGGCCTGGAACGGAAGCCCTGGGTCAAGACATCGCTCGCGCCGGGATCAAAGGTGGTCTCCGACTACTACGACCGTGCCGGCCTGACGCCGTATCTGGACCAGCTCGGCTTCAATGTGGTGGGGTATGGCTGCACGACCTGCATCGGCAATTCGGGCCCGCTGCCGATGGAGATTTCCGATGCTATCCAGCGACGCCAGCTGGTGGCCTGCTCCGTACTGTCCGGCAATCGCAACTTCGAAGGCCGGATCAACTCGGACGTCCGGGCGAACTACCTCATGTCACCGCCGCTGGTGGTGGCGTTTGCCCTCGCCGGCCGGATCGATATCGACCTCATCAGCGAACCGCTGGGCCAGGACCGCGACGGCGTGCCGGTCTATCTGAGGGACATCTGGCCCAGTTCCTCGGAGGTCGAGGAAACGCTCACGGCCGCCATTCGGTCGGACATGTATCGCCGCAGCTATGCGGCGGTGTTCCAGGGCGATGAGCGGTGGACGGCGCTCGAGGTGCCGGGTGGCGATCGCTTCGAGTGGTCGCCGGCTTCTACGTACGTCCGGCGGCCGCCCTACTTCGACGGCATGTCAAAGGAGAGCCCGAAGGGAGTCGGGGAGATTCGCGGGGCGCGTGTCATCGCCGTGCTGGCCGACAGTGTTACCACCGACCACATCTCTCCCGCGGGCAGCATCAAAAAAGACTCGCCGGCGGGGCGGCATCTGATCGAACAGGGTGTCGCTCTGGCGGACTTCAACTCGTACGGCTCGAGACGGGGGAATCACGAAGTGCTGGTGCGCGGCACCTTTGCCAACACCAGAATACGGAACCGGCTGGCGCCCAACACCGAGGGTGGGGTGACCACCTACCTGCCGACCGGCGAGGTGATGTCCATCTATGATGCGGCCATGCGCTACCAGGCCGACGGCATACCGCTCGTGGTACTGGCGGGGAAAGAGTATGGCTCAGGTTCGAGTCGCGACTGGGCCGCCAAGGGGCCGGCGCTCCAGGGGATTCGCGCCGTGATCGCGGAAAGCTACGAACGGATCCATCGCTCCAACCTGGTGGGGATGGGAATTCTTCCGCTCCAGTTTTCCGCCGGCGAATCGGTGGACGGGCTGGGCCTGACCGGCCACGAAGTGTTCGACTTCGAGGGCCTGTCGGCGGCCATCGCCACGGGGTTCGCCAGCGGCCGCACGCTCCGGGTCCGGGCGCGGCGGCCGGATGGCACGTCTGTGGAGTTCAGCGCCAGCATCCGGATAGACACCCCGCAGGAAGTTCTGTATTTCCTGAACGGGGGAATCCTCCCGTACGTGCTGCGCCAGCTGCTGTCCGGGCGGCAGAAGCCCCGGGCACTTGCCGGTGCTCCAGAAACGCCGGAGCCGCCGGCACAGCCCACTTCAGCAAAAGTGGACCAGGGTTCCATCGAGTCGTTCCCGGCCAGCGATCCGCCTTCTTATTAGGGTCGCCCTCACCTACACTTCATGCGATCCTTGAGACATATACCGATTCCTGCCAGCCGCCGCCGCGGCGAGGAGCGGAGATGCCCGGTGTGCAGGCGCGTGTGCGAGAGGAGCACAAACGGAGGTACATGGACCTGGACCCGGCCACCTGGTATCAGGTGGTGCCGGTCTTTCCGGGGGTAACGCAGCGGATGGTCAACATGGCGGGGGAGCGATTGGCCCGGCTTTCTACGCCCAAGGGATTCACGACGATCAGGGCAGACCATCTGGAGTTCCGCTCAGCCCCGGTCGAGGCCAAGGCGCAGCGAGCCTAAGTGTGCGGCCTACTGTGCTGGTCCAGCATTGTCCGGACCTTGGTGGCCAGTCCCGCCGGGGTAAAGGGCTTCTGCTGGAAGGGTGCTCCCGGATCCAATAATCCCCGGTGGACGACGTCGTCGCCGGTGTACCCCGACATGAAGAGCACCGGCAAGTCGGCCTCGTATCGCACCAGCTGCTGTGCCAGTTCCCTCCCGCCCATTTCCGGCATGACAACGTCCGTGATCACCAGATCTATCGTCCCCGGATGCTGCCGGATGTAGCGCAGAGCCTGAATGCCGTTCCGAGCCTCGATGACGGTGTAGCCGTGATCCTTGAGACCCCGGCAGGCGAGGTTCCGAACGATGTCCTCGTCCTCTATCACCAGGATGGTCTCCGACCCGTCAGTGGGCATCTGCCGCGACTCGGGTCTCAGCTCACCCGGAATGCTCGGGGGGGCTTCCGGGAGGTAGATCTTGAACACGCTCCCTTCCCCTGGCTCGCTGTAGACCCACACGTATCCGCCGCTCTGCTTGACGATGCCGTACACCGTGGAGAGACCCAGACCGGTTCCCTGACCGATCGGCTTGGTGGTAAAGAAGGGCTCGAAGATGCGGGCCTGCACGTCGGCATCCATGCCACAGCCGGTGTCGCTGACGGCCAGCATGACGTACCGGCCGAGCGGAAGATCGACGCCCCCGTGCCGCTGCGCATACCCCTCGTCCCACAGGGCCGGGGCAGTCTCGACCGTAACCCGGCCGTGGCCGGTCAGCGCATCGCGGGCGTTGATCACCAGATTGATCAGCACCTGCTCCAGCTGGCCCCGGTCGGCGCGTAACGGCCCGGCATCGGGCGACAGGTTCAGCGTGAGCACGTGGCCTTCGCCGAGCGAGCGGCGCAGCAGCTTTTCCATCTCGTTGACCACGTCGTTGACATCGAGCACTTGCGGCTGGAGAAACTGCTGCCGGGTAAAGGCCAGCAGCTGCCGGGTTACGTCGGCCGCCCGGGTACCGGCCTTGATGATCTCCTCGACGTCTGCCCTCCGGCCATCCCCCTCCTCCAGGCTCCGAAGCAGGAACTCGCTGAAGCCGATGACGCCCGTCATCATGTTGTTGACCTCATGCGCCACGCCACCGGCGAGCTTGCCGGCCGCCTGCATTCGTTCTGCCCGGCGCAGATGTTCCTCGACCCGCTTGCGCTCGGTGACGTCGCGATAGATCCCTCGGATGACCGACGGTTGGCCGTCCTTGAAGGTGCAGCTGAGATTGCCCTCGACGGTCATGGGTGCCCCCGTCTTGGGCACAAAGACCAACTCGACATGATCGAGCCGATCGCCCTTCAGGACGCCCTCGAGCACTTCGGTGTAGTGAGCCCGGCTCTCGGGGTGGATGACATCGAGCAACCGCATCTGCCCGATCTCTTCCTCACCGTACCCGATACCGTGCTGCCACGCCTGGTTCACGTAGAGCAGGGCGCCATCCGGCGCGGCCATGCAGACCAGGTCGCTGGCGTTGTCGAACAGGTCGCGATAGCGCTCCTCGCTCTCACGCAGGGCGCGATCGGCCCGCTTCCGCTCGCTGACGTCCCGTGCGTTGAGCACGATCCCGCGGATGGTCGCATCGGTGAGCAGGTTGGTTCCCACCGCCTCCAGCCACACCGGTGATCCGTCGGCCCGGCGCAGGCTGAATTCGATAGGGCCGGTCCCGTTGCTGCGCCCGTTGCTGTTTTGCAGCAGGGTTTGCAGCTTGCCGGCGTCGTCGCGTCCCAGGTAGGACAGCAGGCTGCTGCCCACCAGATCTCCCGGGGCATACCCCACAATGCGCTGAGCGGAGTCGCTGGCGTAGAGGATGGTGCCGTCGGGGGCCAGAATGGTCACCAGGTCGGATGAGTTCTGCACCAGGGATCGGAACCGCCGCTCGCTGGCGGCGAGTGCGGCCTCGGCCTGGGTCTTTTGTGTGTGGGCCCGGGAGCGTTCCAGGGCGGCATGTATGGCGGGGCCGATGCGGGAGAGGTTGCTCTTCAGCAGATAGTCGGTGGCGCCTGCCTTCATGCACCCGACAGCGGTCTCTTCGTTGACCGACCCGGTCACGATGAGAAAGGGGACGCTGGGGGCGCGCTCCCGCGCCAGAGAGAGTGCGGTCATCCCGTCGAACCGCGGAAGGGTGTAGTCGGAGAGGATCAGGTCGGGGCGGAACTCCTCCAACTCGCGCAGGAACTCGTCACGGCTATCCACCCGGCGTGACGCGAAGGGGATGTGGGCGCGCTCCAGCTCATACTCCACGAGCTCGGCGTCCATCGGTACATCTTCGAGAATGAGGATGCGGAGCGCATCATCTGACATGACGCTTAACCCAGTGGCGAGCGTTCCGGGCTGCCGCCCACCCGGAGAGAGCCCTATACTTTACAGGAGTACAATTTGTGAAGTGTCGCCGATGTATGCCGTAAGTCAAGCGCCCTCAGCAGCTGACTAGTTTTTCAACAGTTGTGATCTGCCTCACAGCCGGTCATTTTCTAGGTCCCTCACTTTGGTAGGTCTCCGCCTGCCAACAGCCCTCCCCCTCGGGAGTTTTCATGCCGACTGAACGGTCGACCAGCAATGGTCGTAAGTCGAAGCGTCTTGTCCCCACCCCCCGGACCGCGATTGCCTCCACCGATGTCCTCGATACCGATCAGCTTCTGGCGGTGTTGGCGGCGGTCCGGAAGGGTGATTTCTCGGTTCGCATGCCCATGTCTCAGGTCGGGCTGGCCGGCAAGATCTCCGACACCCTCAACGACATCATCGACCTGAACCGAGAGACGACCCGCGAGCTAGAGCGGGTCAGCCAGGCGGTGGGAAAGGAGGGCAAGATCACCCAGCGGGCCCACCTCCATGGTGCAGCGGGCTCGTGGGCGGCTTCAGTCAACTCGGTCAACACCCTCATCGCCGACCTGGTGCAGCCCACCAGTGAGGTCGCGCGCGTCATCGGTGCGGTGGCCAAGGGCGATCTGTCGCAGTCCATGGCGCTCGACATCGAGGGGCGGCCCCTCATGGGAGAGTTCCTGCGCATCGGCAAGACGGTCAACGCCATGGTGGACCAGCTCAGCTCCTTTGCCTCGGAAGTCACCCGCGTAGCCCGCGAGGTCGGCACCGAAGGCAAGCTGGGCGGCCAGGCGCGGGTGAAGGGCGTGGGCGGGACCTGGAAGGACCTGACCGACAACGTCAATTCGATGGCCGGTAATCTGACGGCGCAGGTGCGGAACATCGCCCAGGTCACCACCGCCGTGGCCAATGGAGACCTGTCCAAGAAGATCACCGTGGACGTGAAGGGTGAGATCCTGGAGCTCAAGAACACCATCAACACCATGGTGGACCAGCTCAACTCCTTTGCCTCGGAAGTCACCCGCGTGGCCCGCGAGGTGGGCACCGAAGGCAAGCTCGGCGGCCAGGCGCAGGTGAAGGGCGTAGGCGGCACCTGGAAGGACCTGACCGACAGCGTCAACAGCATGGCCGGCAACCTCACCGGCCAGGTCCGAAACATCGCCGACGTCACCACCGCCGTCGCCAATGGCGACCTGTCCAAGAAGATCACCGTGGACGTGAAGGGTGAGATCCTCGAGCTCAAGAACACCATCAACACCATGGTGGACCAGCTCAACTCCTTTGCCTCGGAAGTCACCCGCGTGGCCCGCGAGGTGGGCACCGA